>JAAUYG010281118.1_pt1 | contig 11043 bp, 5 predicted proteins | sample 7278091 | NCBI WGS metagenome assembly JAAUYG01 (sample SAMN14350201, study PRJNA611818) | marine sediment metagenome | isolation source: surface marine sediment (0.6m) | place: French Polynesia: Moorea | collected 2018-08
AGTACCGGAAGCACTGTGATAGGTCGCGCGCGATGAAGATGTAAATGCAAATGCCCGGGTGCAAGTGCTGACACTGGTTGCCGAAAATATTTGCCGAATTTCGATCTTTCACGAGCACAATATTTTCGCGATTGGAGATGGCCTCGCGAAATTCTCGAAAATTTTGTGTACGCGAAAAAATTGTGATCTACAGTATATTGTATTATATCGAATGATTCACTATATATGCATGAAATTATATATTAACAAGTTGAACTTAAGATGCAATAGATTAATATGCAATGCTATTTTACTACAGAATTCTATCTTGTGTTAATTCCCAGAACTAAGACTTTATCTTCCAGATCGAAATGTTGTTAGGTTCTACTTACTTGGATATCAGTCATAAAAATTGTAATGAATAAAATTGCTATCTGGTCTTAATTCTTGGGAATTCCATGGTTTATCTCCATATTTGAGAGAATATTGCAATAGATATTCTAACAAATATATTAATCTGTTGAATCATAACAGGAACAAAGTTGTATTCCCCATGAAAGTGCAGCTGCATCATTGCAAGCAGGACAGATGGTTCTCCCTCAGAGTCTCCATTAAAGTCTTGTCGCTTTACTGTCGTCTCCCAGACTCTGGTCAGCGGATGCAAATCTCTGTCCAGCGCCTCCTGGATATGATTGTGGACCAGACCCAGCAGCTACAGGATTCGCAGTCCACCCAGCGAAACCTGGCAACGATGCTGGAGACGCGCGTGCAGGAAGTTCAGGAGATGACAGGCCGAGTGGAGGACCTCGAATTGAGGCTGCGCAGCGAGGTCGAGGGGAAAGATTACCTCGCCAGGGAACTGAATAAGGCAGAAGGTTAGCCAGTGCTATTTCCATAAAAAAATTGTTTTACAGTGAAACCTATCTTTACGACCACCTGAGAAATTGGGACAACCTGGTAATTAAGGACAGCCACTTCAGTCCCAATGCCTATTCAGTATATAGAAATGGACCTGAGAAATAAGACCACCTCAGAATTCAGGACAGTTTTTCACAGTCCCTTCGGTGTCCCTAATTCCCAGGTTCCACTGTAATTCCAAAATTATTTGCCAGTCAGATTTGGAATGTTGCTGTAAAGTGTACCTCGTGACTTGCAGCGCAAAACATACAACATGTACGGCAAATGTTCAGAACAGGCTAAACGCGCTTTGTATAAATTACAATACCCCGGTAATAATTATAATAATAATGTGCAGTTCTTATATACAGATATAATAATGGTTTTCTTTGCTGAAGCTAGGTCAAAGCGCTTTACATATAATTGCCCCTGGCAGACCTGTTGCATCCTGATAAATCCTGATAAATGATTCAGTTTCTACACATGGGCACCAGTTTCTGTGTTTCCAGAATTTTAATGTTTTTATCCTGTATCACTTGCAATGCTTTATGTACAATGAATATGTCAGGAACTGGCAATACCCACTTGGTTGAAATTGAAGCCCCTGATTCAGTTTCTACATATAAAGACCAGTTTCCATATTGTCAACCAGGGTTGACTGAAGTATTATGACCATTAATGCATGCACTGGACAGTTAAATCTGAACTACCAAGTATCAGCTGTGTTGCTGTCTCTGGTTCCTTTACTGTAATGTATTGACTTCACGGATATAACATCCTGTGCATCAGGCCTTATCCAGGGTTATCAGAATGAGCTGGAGCAGCTACAGGAGGGTCTGCGTTCTGTAGAAGACGGTCGCGAGGCTCTGATCACCGAACTGGAACACCTACGTGTGCGGGTCGCTGAGCTGGAGCAAGCAGAGCAGCATGTGTCTGAGCGGGAGCAGGACCTGGCCAGGCAGCGACATGTGTTAGAAAATAGCGTGGGCACGGAAAAACAAGGTAATGTCTCTCAACACCCAAGCACTCTTCTGCTCATGGCCACCCATATGCGTTACATACCCCATGACTGTATATAATGAGCATGGCGTGTCTCCCCCCGTGGTATCAGTATTGCCAGTTGGTTGTTGTGTGGCCTTGTAGGCGGCTGTAGATTAAATCAGACCCTCCAGAATTCCGCGTTCCGAAAATGGAAAATCCGCCCTCCAAAAATGGAAAATCCATCTCACAAAATACAAATTCTGCACTCAAAAATAGAATTTCTGCAGTCAGAAAATGCAAATTTTGAAAATTCAGAAAATGCTCTAAATAGACCACCCAGAATTCTGTGCAGAGAAAATGTAAATTCCATGCTAAATCATCGAAAATCTGCGCTCGAAATGGAAATTATAAGCTCAGAAAATGGAAAATTTTCCCACTGCCATGGAAAATCAGCTTTTCCGCGATTTTCCATCCCAATTCTGGCAATTCCACACTGCTATGCTCATGTCGAAATTCCGAGCTAAATTCCGCAATCGCGGAATCCTGGAGGGACTGTTACATGGAGTTCTATGTCAGGAGGCCAGCACTTGCATGCTCCTATACACTGCACTAGTGGCATTTTGTGGTTTGAAATTTTAGTATGTGTCATATAGTAATGCACTGTTTAGTTATATGTCTGGTAATAAACCAGTCCTTTATGCATGCCAGTCACTATAGGAACTTGAATATATATTTTGTCCGTGACATGATCTATGTGGATTCATGTTTATAGTAAGTAGAAATTACGGAATTTACACGAACAAATGTTGTTAACACATACTGATGAGCCTAAAGATTAGTGTTGGTCATCCTGATTAACTAGCCATGTTGAACAATATCTTCATGTAGCTAGACAAACCATTCACTGCACAAAACTGTTAATGGGAAAAAATTCATGCAGCATGCTGTTTATTTATTAAAATGTATAACAATCAATCCTTTTTTTTCAAAAACTTATTTTGTTGAAACTTATTTTGTAGCAAAGATTTACTGGGAATAGTTGAGCATGCCGCACAAATAGATCTATTTACACACTCAACATGCGCAATCTGTCAATGTAGCATCTGCTCTGGCAATGCTAATCTGCAATTGCACATTACTAAAGTAACACAGTAACAAAAGATGGGATTTTAGTATTATTATGCGACTACACAAAGGACCAATTTGGTTCGGCTTTTAGCCCATTGCAAAACTTCCACTGAATTTAAAATTAAGAATGCCAGTCTTAAGTATGAGTATTTATTTTTATGATGAACAATAGAGAAATATATGTTTACAAGTTCTCGTACAACATCTGATCAGCATATATCGTTTTATGTAGTTTATATAACTTTCCCGTGTTTAATGAAGATAATATCACATATCAAATTTAAAAAAAAAATAAATAAAATTACACAACACTTTTGAGCAGTCCAGGCCTCTGTTTCATAAAATATAAAGATCTCTCTACAGTGCTCTCATATGACTCTGCAATGATGTCTTTACGTTTCATGAAACCCGGGGCCAGGATTCAAATGTCAAATGCTGTAGTAAATTACAGCATGTTTTCAGGAAGCTCTCTTTGCTTTGATGTCGTAGGCTCTTGTAGTCATCTGTATTCTGTCTGTGCCACCATGCATACGTTACGTTCTTGCCGAATGTTCAGTTACTCTTGATACACAGATTTTACCTGTCTAATGTAGAGTGTCTTTTGTTTCTAGCTTCTCCTTGCCATGTTAGAGATGTCAGTGTCAATGTGCTATGCCATTTGTACGAGAAATTAAAAAAGAATACTCATGCTAGCATTGTGCCTCTGTTTTACCTTATAGATGCTACACTTATATGCAGAGTGAGCATTTCGTTCCAGCTTTTGTGTTTGCCTCAGTTTTGCATCATGCGCATCTTTTCATATTCTGACACCCGTGTATATATATATATTATATTTGCATATGCTGCCCACCCTACTTCTTTTTTCCCTTATGTTATCCTCTAATATGTTGTGTTAATATATGTCCACTGCCTGCACCTTGTGTGGCGTGTTGCAGTAGAAAATGTAGTGGCTCCCATGCCGTTCGATGTCCCAGCACCCCCTCTACCCAGCACTGGTCCCGTAGGGGGTGGCGATACAGGTTAGTACCCCGTACCTTGCATGTTACTGCTACGCTTGATTGACAAGATGTCTACAGCTTCCTAACCATGACTCTTTCGCTTTCGAGTTTCGGCTTTCGTCTTCTAGGCAACAGTGTAAAGGCTCGAACATGGTATAACCAGTTGTTGTCCGTACATTTGCTTCCATGAAAAATCAAAAGGGATTTGGAAATAATTCTGTGAGGGCAAACACTGATTCAATCTATATAATTAATATGCACTATCTTTTGGGGTATCTGTAATTAACATGGTCGATTTGTGTTATTAATAATATAATTACCAGTGCACAAATATTAGCTCAGGTACTAAATATTAGCACAATTTCCACGTAGTAATGGTAAAGATTCAATCTTGACCTAAATTAAGTCAATTGCATGCTGAACTAATATCTGATATTGTTTATTAAAAAATCTATATCAGTAACCATGAAGTTTTGTAATTCTTTTTGAACCGGTTTGCATGGTAGGATATTGTTCTTGCACGAATTATGTTAATTACTGCTACGACTTAATATTAACTGTATCTGGTTGTTGTAACCCGTTGCCATAATTACATGTATGTCTATTGCTGCATGTGTAATCATTGCATGGTAAAATAAATTATAATTAATTAGCATACAGTTAAGGAGTGGCAGTCTCAGATCTGTTGATTGTGTACAATGAGAGGCTGTTTTTCTGTACTTTCTCTGCTCCTTCCATGTTTTAATTGCACACACAGACACACCAGCCAATCTCGGTAGGTAGTACGCTGCCAAGGTCTGCTACATAAGCCACAATCATGTAACCCAGTAGAGTAGTTACCTTACCTTAGTAACCACCCAACCTCACACACGCTTTCCAACTCACACCTTGATACCTTAACACCTCAGATTTATAGGTGTGTTAAAAAACGACTGCCTGCCGTTGCTGCAGATGTATTTACTTCCTGTCACTTAGTTAAGAAATTCTCGATCTACTTTACAGTTAATTTGCTGTTCTTTTAAGTTGATGTTTTAGTGTAAAAGAAGGATAGTCGTGTACAGGATGTACCAGTCCTAGCTACAATTATATTACAACAGATACTACCGTAGTAATATAGAATTATGCACATTCAGTCACATTTATCGTTTGGCCAAATTTTAGTTCTGGAGCTGGCACCCTTTTCTCCAATACCACACATGTACCATACTTATGGTTGTCACTATTAAAGTGCCCAAGCAAAATGCATTATTCAAATGTTTTGTATGAAACTCACCTTAGCATATTTTGAGCATACAGTTTAACTTAATATGTAAATGTATTAATAGAGAATACTAGTAGTGTATTGTTGTGTGGGAATCGGCCAGTATATACTTGCTGGGGAAAATTGGTGATATTGGTGAAATTCAGTTCTCTACATTTGAAAGCAAAAATGTTTGTGGAACTTATGTTGTCACATTTTCCTGGGATCCAATTTCTGTCACTCAAATCTATCACCCATCCACTACAGTGTAGGTGTGGTCTAAGCTGTGTACAAGAACACCAAGGTCTGGAGATCTCAAAAGTACATAAGCCTTAGACTGACTTAAAGTTGTATTCTTAGTGAATCATATTGCTCAGATGGTTGGCTTAAGTCCAAAACTAAAGCCTTAAGTATTTTGAGAGGTCCAGCCTTGTTCTCTCCATCATGTCTCAAATATTTCCATGGAGTTGGCATTACATTCCTTCTTCATTTCTTAACCAGAATATGTAGAATACGACAGATCATGTACTAGTATCTACATATTAGACAGGAGCGAACGGATTCCGCTGGGCAGCAAAGTTTTCACTACCAACATGTACAGTATTCTATAATACCTGCAAATGTCAAATATGTATATAAGGTACCCAAGTTGGGTAGAGATGTAGTGATACTTGGAAGTAAATTACGTTTGAAGACAAACAGAAAGCATGGAAAGCATAGCCAGCCTCAGCTGTTTTTCACTTAGTGTTATTCTGTTTAATCCATGATATGTGAGTATTATGCTTATACCAGAAGTTTCTAGTCCACTATCAAGAGAACCTTGTCTAACTTGAATGCTTTTCACATGCTGTCCACTCAAATATGACTACATGAATATCATACATGTATGTACAGTCTAGTCTCTTGTATACATGTATATGCTGTACTACCATTTTTGCTGAAAATAAGTGTACCTTATTCTTGTTAAACACTCCTTGTACAGTTAAATATTTAAAAAATTGCTGTAGTATGTATCATACTAGCACTAATGTTTGCTTCATTACTTGTAAGTAAATGTGTCAACATTAGCTAGTTGTTACAGCTGATTTGCCATAACAGATAAAGTATGAAATTCTTTATCTTAACACATGTTTCATATAATCATACATCTGCCATGACAAGTAAGACTATGCCACATTCTAAATTTATACATACCTTTATGTAGTTTTTCTAGTTAACGAAATTATAGAAATCTATCTTTGGTTTAGAAGTATATATTTGTGTTATGAAAAAAAGGTATTTGTTATTGTCAACATGGTCAGATAACTATTTGGTACATTTTCTATCCGGTGGTTCTTTAATAACTACCTAATGTGCATTTCGGTTGTCACTGCAGTAGTAAATATATAGATTGCAAACTATTTTGGGCTGAGACAATCTTCAGGCGTCTGTTCCTTCTTGTGCAAAGCAATGTAAAGTCTAAAGTGGTGACTGGTTAAAAATGGTCATTCTCACAAAAGGTATTCTTCCAGTTTAAGGCCAACTTTTTTCAGGCAGAGTCTTAAAATGTAGGAATCGCTGTATATTGAAAATAAAATAAGGTTATACACGTTGCAGGTGTGGAAGATATAAATTACTATTACCCACTACTTATACAGGCTACAGCTCGTTATTGCTGTTACAAAGATTCGTTCCTGGCTTCTTCCAGGCCTGCTGCAGGAGAACTCGCGGCTGAGCGAGGAGAAGCGGGTGTTAGCGGAGCAGTTTGCGGCAGACCGAGCCTCGCTGCGCCAGTCACTGCAGCAGCAGGAAGTGGCGCTGGAGGAGATCCAGATAGGACATGAGCAGGTTCTGGAGACTGCGCGGGCTGAGAGAGATGACCTGAGACAGCAAATAGACAGTCTGGAGAAACAGCTCAAGGCCAACCGCAGCTTCCTCGAGGTAGACACGAATATACAGGAATACTGGTTGTAATAGTAACAGTAGCAGTAGCATTACATGTATTAGTAGCAGCAATAGTACTTGTGGTACTAGTACTTGTAGTAGTAGTACCTGTTACAGTAGTGGTAGTAGTACCTTGAGTAGCTTACTTAGTAGTAGTCCCTGTTGCAGCAGAAACAGCAGTAGTTATCATGCTAATAGTAGTACATGGAAGTACAGTACTAGTAGAAGTAGTGATACCTGTTGTAGTTATAGTAGTGTCCGTAGTATCTGTAACAGTTGGTCTATTGATAAATTATAAATTTGCTAGTTGCTGAATGTTACATTGGTGAAAAATAAGACGCCCCCCGCCCCCTGCTTAACATTCTGCAATGTTTACTTGCTAGCACACAGTACTTGGTTAGTGTTTCAGCTTTCACAAATATGGTGACAGATGTCATTTTACAGCTCATATGTACTGTTTGTGGTAGGATTTGTATAAATGTACATAAAATATATGTTTTACATCAATTGCGTCACAGGAACAAACAGCAGAACGAGAACAAGAAAGAGAAGATTTCCAGAAAGAGATCAGTCATTTGGAGAAACAACTAAAGGAGAAAGACAAGCTGCTTAGTGCGGGCAGTCGACTCAGTCAGGAGGTAAGAGATAGCGCTGGTTGTTTGTTTGTGTTGATGGTATCCGTCGTCTGCATACTTACTGCAGTATCAATATTGTTTTAAAGTTTTTTTACCCTCTGTCACAATTACGGTATATGTTGTGCCACTGATTGTGTAGAGCTGTGTATCACGCACATCAGGATTGTGTCAGGATTCACCATTACCTGTAATAGACTATAAATATTCGCATTTTCTGAAAGTAAGAATCTATAAAGTTTGGTCTTCAAAATACTAGTACCTTAAATATGTTCAAATAAGTGATAGCTATAGGACTTTTTAGGAATCTTGTATTAATGAAATGGTAACAAATTTTATAATAAGATTACAGTGCCAGAATTGCCTAATAAAATCAATCATTGACACCAAAAATAGTAAGACCCATTCTGTTTTCATTTATTATTCTGACAATGTGTTTTTCAATATAGATTGGTTTAAAAAAGGTTTTCGCTTCACCGCATCTTTTCCCACTGCTTGCTTCTTCATGTCTTTGAACATTGACAAACGATACGATTCAGCATGTAGAAGCTATTTGTGATGATGAATAATTTCTGTTTTTCATATTTTATCCAATCTAATTTAGTTACCTGTTTTTTGTTCAGTCATCTTTCTGTGCCTTATATGAAAACTATGTATGCACACACACACAGTTGTGCCATTATGGCTGCTTGTCTGTAAACATCGTTAGTCTAGAGTGTGTCCCCCCCAGACACTTGATGTAGTAACGCTGTTGTCTGTCAGAGCCAGGACGAAGCTGCAGATCTCACTGACATCGACCAGCTGCAAGAGCTCAGTGACTTCCAGCGATCTCAGATCAGCTTGCTGCGACACCAGGTAAGGGAGCAGATGAAATTTCGAAGAATACTCGACTAACCACGCACAACATTGGTTAGCTTCAGTGCACAGATGGGAGTATGGCCGGAGTTCTCCTCAAAAACAGTCAAGTCTAAGTTTTGACTTGATTACAAAATTTTAGCCAAACACATTGCTCAAGTTGGTGAAAATTCTTAGCAAATCATATTTGTTCACATTGTTGACAGTCAACATTTAGACTTAAAAAGCCAACTTTGTACCCAATCATTTTGTTCAGACAGTCAACATTTAGGCTTTAGGCAACTTCATACCCAAGCATTTTGTTCACATTAATGACTCAACTCAAAATCTTAGACTTAAGCCAACTTCTTACCCAGTCATGTTGTTCAGATTTGTGTGACTCAGCTAAAAACTAAAGACTCAAGTATTTTCGAGAATACCAACCCCGGTGTGTCTACACCATTCAGCCATCCTGGTCGTATCATACTGTATAGAAGAGCAGTCTGCTGAAGTTAATACCAAACTGCCGGGGTAAAGAACGGTTTCTTATGAAGAAAGTGACAAAATGTAATCTTTTTCCTGGAATATAGAATAATATTATGTTGACCCCAACTGTATGCAACCCTCAGTAACATTCATTCTTGATGTGTCAGCCTATAGCTCGCTCTACAATCCTGACATGAGATATTACACAATTACGAAGTGATAATGTTACAATAATTACTGTAACAACAATATACAATGACCTGGAAACATCAAGACAGCAAAAAAATTGATCAACAAAAAACAACAACTTTTGAATGAGAGATTTTATACCGGTCCACATGGTCCATGTATTTAATGTAATCCTAAACCCTTGTGATGCCAGTTGCAGTGTTTTATAGGGGACCCACTCTTAATGGCAACAGAGGCCACCCTGCTCTCTAATATGACCATAAATCTTTGCTGTTACTATTGTCAATGTATTTTACTTCTCCCTCTCACAAAAGACCACCTCTCTAATGTGGCTACAACTTCTTGTCGAATAGGCTGGCCTTTATTAGAGAGGGACTACTGTGTTGAACATATATCATAACGACGTGTCGGATTCTATTCTAATTGCTGCTGACAGTCCATCTTATCTCACTCTCTACCAGGTGCAGGACCTGGAAGAGCAGTTATCGGAGCGAGCCGACGCTATCGCCGACATCACAGCACGACGGGAGCAGCTAGAGCGGGAACTGGCCGACCAGGAAGCTGCAGCTGGCGACCTTCGCAACGTCATACGACACCTGGAAGGGGAGGTCGAGGGAAAGGAGTCTGTCATAAAAGACCTGAACAAGGTTAGAAGAAAAAAGTACCGGGGTATAAAAGTACAGAAAAACCTTTATCCTCTGATTATCATAAATATGGAAAAGGCAATTTGGATGTCAAATTGCTTGCAAATGAACCTAAGATTGTAGCTAGGTTTCAAGATTTGTTCTGAGAAATTGGCTCCAAGACATGTAATACAACTGAATATCTTTTGATGGTTTGACTGCTGATTACCACCAGTCTGCAGACTCCTAAAACAGATTCAGAGATTCTACTTTTAACCTTATTTGATACTCTTCAGTTGTTAAATTATTACTGGGGACAGTGAGAAAATGAAGTGCTATCATGAAGTTAACACCGTAAAATTAGGCCAGGAATGGATGAAAATTTGCAAAGCGCTACATCCAGTCTCAACGATGGTAAAATTTTATTCTTATTGCTTAGTAGCTGTTGTAGATTTATCTCTAACTACACCATTCAGTAATGTAATTTTGGCATTACTTATTTAACGTGACCAAGACCAGAAACAGCATTATGCATGCCATGAAGCTGGCTTCTCTGTGCTATCATGTTGGCAGAGTTGTATCAAGTTGTTGCTCTGAAATGAGTTTCGGAGATACTCTGGATATGACCCCACTCTGCTGCATCCAGACACTTTTAACACTGTTAACATGATCAAGATCATCGTACCGGTATATATTTGCCCAGTACCTGTAATATCATAATGGCTGTATAATTATCTGATCCAGAAACTAGACGAGATGCAGACAGAGCTTGCCAGACAGCAGGAGCTGAACCTGGAGCTGAGCCAGGCCCTGAAGGGCCAGGAGACCTCTCTGGATATGGAGAAGCTCCAGAGACTGGCCAACGAGCTGGAGGCTCAGCTGGTCACGGTCAAACAATCGGAACAGAAAGCTTGGCAGAGAGTCAAACAGCTGGAGGGAGTCGTGGAGAAACAGACCACGCAGGTAGCGAAGTTAAACGTGAAATCTCTTAACCTCATACTTTAAGGAGGCTCAACAGAATTTAAAAAAATATCACAAATTGTCTGAAACTTCTGTCTATAACACTTTATTATATAACAAATGAAAATATGCAAAAATACCATAGGGTCACCATGCTCAAAATTTAGTGACAG
>JAAUYG010158893.1_pt1:0-7500 | contig 11042 bp, 5 predicted proteins | sample 7278091 | NCBI WGS metagenome assembly JAAUYG01 (sample SAMN14350201, study PRJNA611818) | marine sediment metagenome | isolation source: surface marine sediment (0.6m) | place: French Polynesia: Moorea | collected 2018-08
CTGGCCTTTCCTTTTAATTCCTGTGCCTCAACAAAGGTCTCGTTTGTGTACGCCTCGTTGTCGCCATCTTTCACCATCTGCATTATCCAGTTGAGGATTATGCGTCGCTGCTGTTCTATTTTGTATGGAGGCCAATTTTTAGTGAGATTGCTGATGGCTACCACTCGTCGACCAGCCTCGCGTACTATGAAGTGGTAGAGATGGCTGTGTGGCTGATTGCCTTCATCAGCCAGGTATTGGTCGATGCTCTTCTCCTTGAACACAGCATCCGCGTGGCTGAGTATCACCATGGTTCTGTTCAACACGGATGGTCCAAACAGCTCCTGCAAGAATAGTTTGAGTTTTATGTACGTATGTATTCCATTCATTTCCGTGAAAACTCTTTTTGAGAAAATATGGAACTATTCTTTTCTTAGTTCTTCTCCTCTGACGTAAAAGAACTTAAGCAAATTATAAAAGCATTAAGTTGACAATCAATTTCTGCAATCATGGCAATGAGTAGGCACAGACTAAATATAGCTATCTTTGTGTAAACATATGATGGGATTATAATTGTACGTCTATTACACAGCATGTCCATACCTTTATCTCGTTGAGCGTGTCCTGGTGTTCTTTGGTAAAGCGGTGAGCTGCGGCATTGAACACAAATAGGAAGACATGAATCCCCTCGTCGAAGGTGAAGAACGCCCTCCCTAGCTCTTGCTTCACGGCCTCCGGGTTTCGCTGCGTGTCAAACAACCCCGGAGTGTCTAGAATGCGTATCTGGATGTCATGGTATAAAAAATCTGTCACCTTGTTCTTCTTTGTCACGGACTGTGTACCCGTGCCTGTTTCAAAAGCTTTTAGCCCCACTATTGTATTTCCCGTGGCGCTTTTTCCAGATCCGGTACGCCCAACCAGGATAATCCGGATTTCCTTTATGAGGTTGGCATCGATCTCCTGTTCAGAGAACGGGTATCTGGTCTGCCAGTCTCCGAGCTGCTTATCAATACGTGCTTTCCTCTGCTGCAGTTTTTCCTGCAGGCGTTCGGGTGGCAGATATTGTGTATCAACCATTTCTTCATCGGTTAGTATGGAAGCGGGATCAATCATCTCCTGTAACGCGAGAAGCGACGTCGCCTGATATAAACAGGTGCACATACTAAATGAATAAACTTGAGCCAAATCTTTACAATACGACTTGCTATAGTGGGTACGGTTCCATATTTAACTATGTATTTTTAAAGGTAAAGCTAACTGCAGAAAATAATGCAGAAACTATCCTTTCTCATGTTATTACACGCAATAGTCCTTTAGGATAGCACTAGATTTGTTTATCACATTAATGCATTAACGTTATGTGTCCTCGGTAATTAAACACCGTCACAGCTTCCTGCATGGAGAGGGATTACCTAGCATTTGTGTGGATGGGTGTCAGCAAAATATTTCTGAACAAGAAAGACCGCTAAGACAGCAGAAAAAGGAGCATATCCACAAAACTCAATGGATGATTTTATGTAATATATACATACCCGATGATGAATTTTTCGTACGATAGCCATGGTGCGGGCAGAGATTTGCCGCACAACAGCCTATCGTGCTGTATTATAAAATGCCGCGACCAAACATGTCAAACTTGACTTATCGCTTTCCTGAAAAAAATGGCATTGAAGGGTTTCGAACCCATGAGCTTCTTCCGTTAAAGCGAGAGGGTTCTTTAACGGAAAAGGCGCACTGGGACAGAGCACCCGAATTCAAGCATGCTATCCACTGCTCCATGGCGGTAGCTGCCGGCAGTGGTTGTTTTGGTGGTGTGTATACTTGGATGTCGAGTTACACAAGGACAACACCAGCCTGCATAATGGCTACTGTGCGGACAATTTTCTCGCGCGACATTTTTTATTACAGGACGATGAGCTATTGAGCGGCAAATCTGTGTCTACACAACAGCTATCGTACGGAAAGTTCTGCGTCGGGTGCCATACCACAGGGTAATGGGGATATCTGATATCTGGGACAGTCACCAGGGCTAACATTAGTTCACGCTGAGGTCGAGTTATATTTGCTCTGGTGGCAGTACGTTATCTCACACATACAGAATAATGACTTTGTAAGGGCCCTCGCAATCCCGAGACAAGGGCTGTGGTCATCGGATGATGTGAACTTCGCGAAGTGTGCAGAGTTGCATGTAGTAATAACGTCATATGTTGTAGGAGTTACGTGTTGGGAATCCAGCCACACCATAAAGTCTACCTTGTATGACAGCAAAGTCACTCATTGTCTAGCCCCTGCTTATTGTGAAGGTGTGAGCAGCAGTACCTTGAGTGATATTGCAAAATATCGGGAAATCATTGTTGTGTCAGAGAGTTTGGGGCTAGAGCGTGTAAAGGAAGGACAACTGGATATGCAGGGGTGGGGCTATGTTTTTTAGTTTTTGGAAAAAAAATCTTGTTATGGTGTTACTGTGGATATTTGTCACCACCGGGCTCTTTTGATGTGAATTCCAGAACAAATGAGAGTAGTTCAAAATAAGGTTACACAATTTATTATTAAAAGTTATCTCCCAAGTGGAAAAATTACAAGATTTACACAATTTGATGAACGGTACAACAAACAAGGCAATATTATCAAGTTTTAAAAGAATATACCAAAGGACAAGTATACAGATAATAGTACTCACTCGCTGTCCAGGTTAACACAATCCAAAGTAGTGTGCTATCGCAATAAGGAAATCCTGAGAATTGGTCTATCCTGAGATTAATTCTGGCTCTTCTGTTGGACAAAACGCGACATTTAATTGTCCTTGAATAACAGCTAGTTCTGGTAACTTCATAGACCTTCTTAGACATTTGCACATAGTGTGCACATGAATACTTTCCACATTAGTCTGATCTTGAAGTTTGTTTACAGGCCATACACTCACCCCATCTGACAGACCCACAGACGCTCTGAGAATCACTACTACAGTGATTCAGTCTGACTAGACGGCAACACCACCTCTGCAGGTTGATTCCTGTTTCCTCAAACTAGGAAACAAATTCAGATCTGGCTTTAGATACACAGCTCAACTGTTGTAAGGCGACCGCTACACAATCCCTGCAGAAATTGACCAGTTCACCTCGACACTGACACAACTCCATTAAACAGGCTTTCCCTGATTCAGCTACTTGAACGTCCGCATCTTCTTAACCATGAATTTTCTGCTTGAATCACTGATCCCGACATGAAAGATCATGTCGAAACAGGCTTTAGTTCAGCAATCACTGTCACAAATCGCCTCCAATTGTAGCATACAGTCACAGCTGTACATTCACAGTGTCATACAATCTACTCCTTAATGCATCGAGGGTTGATTTTAGCATTCTCTCATCTCTCAACACCATAGCTTCAGAGTCGCTGATTCACAGATGAACTGATGCGCCCGGAATATACTATACTCAATATACCACGTAAAGCCGACACTATAACGTGGTTTTATCCAGAAAGAAATCAGTCCCAAGTTCACAGTCTGAACTTTCCTAGTTAAGCCAACATACCCCGAGACCTAATACATTCTCAGAATTAGCTGGGTTCCACGAATGGGGATGTAAACAGATGGCTACAGAATGACATTCACCAGAGACGTTATTTAGTGCAAATATCGGAACCTGCGGGTGGCGGGCGTCCTAGTGCAGCAGCAAGGACAAACAGGTTACTCAGGTTGTGCCTGCCTATAAAAATGGGCACAACTGAAAAGCCTTCCTATTCTGCCTTAAGTGAAGAAAAATATTCCGACTTGACAGAACAAAAAGGCTGTCCCCTTATTCCCTTTATTTGAACCATAATGTACTACATGTTACTGACGTTTGTGCTATTCGAATATCAAGATGAACTGTACTATGCAACCGTACACAATTCCATTGATTAGCTAGAATAAGTTTCATTTCTGTGTAAAGCAGTATACATGTATGAACTGAGACTGACTTATTACTATTGTTTCAGCACTGATGCCGTATAAATGTAGTTCTCATCTGATAAATCTTAAGTTTCAGAAAGTTGGCAACTAATAGTTTGCGAACTAGGTGATAACTGACATGATTTAGATTGGCAACAAATGGTTTACATTGTACACAAAATATATATCAAGCAATCATGTGCAGAAAATTACTCAAGTGTCTACGTGTCCAATGCTTACATTGTCAACAAAGTGAATATCTTTGGCAACTGTTGGTATGCACTGGCATCTTTATAATCATATTGTAAAGCTCTTGAACAGTCATGAATAATATTAACACGCAATCAGAACAACAAGACCGCTGGGACAACAGAAAACCCCACCCGCCCACAAATTCTCTTATGTGACATCCAGATTAATGTATTAATAGCTAAATTTGCATAGCGGACAGACCTCCTACAACTCAAAATTAAATTGATTTAAATTAAACATTTCAAGGTTACCCAAGGTCAAATTTCATAGTACAGATGGACTCCCCATATATGATTTCCTATTAGTATTTAATTGTAATGTGTTGGCTATCTCTGCTCATTCACAATATGTGAGACTTCAGAATGTGAGTGACCTTGACTTTGACCTTTGAAGGTCACACAATGTCAAATCTGATGGCAACATTGGACACCCCATATATGATTGCTTTCTAATGTTTAATAGTAATAAGTTGCCTATGTAGGCTCCTTTGTGAGAGATAAGGCTTCGAAATTTGAATCACCTTGACACTGGCCTTTCAAGGACACTCAAGGTCAAATGTCATGGTGACATGTGTGGTTTCCTATTAATGTTTGTAACGTTTAGCTGTATTAGCCGTTCAATTGTTTTATCATATCTAGGTCAAAATTCCGCAAGTCATAATAACACAGATACGTACTAAATATTCGTGCCTGATCATCTGAAACAAGATATTTCCAGGTACAGTGCCCCTGCTGCTTCTCCAAGTAGGGAAGGGTTGGGTGGGTATTCAGTTCTATTAAAAGCAATATCTATTTGTTATTTCAACTTTAATGAGATATCTGACTCACTCTCGGACAAACACATAAAATTCATGGCTATGATAAACGATCACAGCACAGCTAATACATCTGATAACTCCAGGATGACATACCATCGGATTTGTGAAGGTATCTGGCATCCTGGGTTGCACGTAGGACCTCTCCTTGGGGCGGACATCTGTTTGAAGACGTGGCCCTGATACAGGCGACTGCGATATAGAGGCTAAGGCCTGGAAAAGTCATAATGGCGAATGTAGGAACAGGGTGTAGATATATATGTTTACCTTGTTTATAGAACTTTGGTGAAGAAATTCTCAGCAAGAGAAACACTTACGTTATACATATCTTCTAATGAAGAGAAAGCATCTCCGGCAGACGAAGAACTATCGGGGACATCAGGTTCTTTGCTGTACTTAGGGTTGTGTATCCCTCCGCCAGACAGCTGTAAAGACACCTAGTGGCATTAAACTGCCTGACAAGAAGCTTAACATGTATACATTTTAACAAGTTGAACCTTTTTAATACTATTCATTATTATGCCATATTTTTAATTGTGGTAATATGCTTTGGCAAGTATAAACACGTTATTTCATTCCGAACTTATTGAATAACCTAAACTCTGGATGGAACAATGGCAGTTGAACTCACCTCGTTTGGATCTGGGTTTGGAGCGGGGGGATAGCAATTAATTCAGCCAACATTGGTTAATTGACCGTTGGATTTAACCTAGTCGATGCTATGAATATAACATGCTACTCAATGATATTTTGTAATGTACAGGTAGGTACGGGCGGTTTTGCCTGAAATAAACATACATGTACATACATACACATTAAGAAGTTTTTGGTTGCTGAACAAATGTTATTCATCACACGGAAAAGGAAGTGGTCGACTTCACCAGAAGGTTACATATAGAGACGTCTTAGGCAATTAGAACCATACAGAATTAAGACACTGTCATAGTCCTATGCTCATGGTGATTGGTACGTAGCCTCATTATGCAGGCAATTACCAGGTATCACCGTTAAGCCTAATTGGACGAATGCAATGGCTTACCAGAAAGTGACGTAATGCGAAACGTAGACAAAGCGATCTTTTTAGATCCTTCAACCATCTAGGAAAGGCCAGTTACTGGGAAATTATGCTGATCTTCTCCACTCTGACTAGGGTTCTACACTTTTGGATGCATTTAAGACAGCCGTGACTTTCCTAGTTGGGCGACTGTTGATGCCAAAGTATAGGTCGATTGGGGTTGTCTGCAGAAATTTCTAGGGTCGTGGCTTCCACTCCCGGTGAAACAACCTTTCCTTTTTTCTTTCAATGTATATTTTTTCTTTGTGAATGAGTGATAACTTCAGACAATGTATTTTTTTCTTTGTGAATGAGTGATACCTTCAGACATCACGTGGTCCATTTGGTCTTGTGATGGGACACGTAGAGGTTTACATCATTATTCTAGTTGGACACTGACCAGTAAAGACCAACTTTGTGTATAATGGAGCTAACGTAACGGATGGTAGAGCTTACACAGAAGTACAACTTTATGAAAATATTAAAAATCTGAGGGATCTATTTTATTGCAATAGATGTAACGTGATAGGCGTAACGTACTGTCTGAAAATGAAGTATTTAATGGGTTTATCGACATTTATTTCAGTTTTCCGAAACGTATGTTGTCGTTGAAACGTCGTTTCATCTCTTGTGTCAAATGGCTTCGTGTCGTCATGTCTCAGCAATAAAGAACGAGTTAAAGAACGAAATCTGTGTGCGGTCGTGATGTTCCAATGTAACTACTACCCTAGTTTAACGCTGCAGTAACAGCGATTGTACATACAGCACTGGTACTAAATATTTACACAAGGGTACCCGTGAGCTACACGTCCTTATGGTACTCGTTTTTATCAATATTAACTGTTGCATTTTGTATCCCCACGACTCCCCAGGGAACAATATTGGGACCAAAGGATTTCTAGTACATGGATATCAATGATTTAGAACCACATTTTCCTGTGTACCAATATGTTGCTGACTGCACTGTTTACGAAATGTGTATATTAGGATGTGATACCGAAATACGACCGTCGGCAGATATTTTGATTAAGTAATTAACGGATAATTACATAAAAAATCAACCAATCCAAAACAAAAGAAATGGTCACTTGCTTGAACCAAAAACAATGTAGACACTGTGACCCATATTTGTATTATTACACAGTTATTTAACGGCACCAGGAATCTAATGTACTAGGTGTTACAATCTCATCCGACCTAACCTGGACTGTACATGTCGAAAATATAACAAAAAGGGGAGTAAAAAGTGTGTACATGTACCAACTTACGCGCGCAGACGTACACAGAGATTTATTAAGAATGATGTATTGCGTGTCATCAGACCCATTTTAGAGTATGCATGTCCTGCATTGGGTACCTGCCTATCAAAATATTTTTCGGATAATATCGAAATTGTACAAAAACGAGCCCTTAAGGTGTATTTACCCAGGTCAAACCTATGATGAACTAATTGATAAACTTTGAAGT
>JAAUYG010071702.1_pt1 | contig 11041 bp, 8 predicted proteins | sample 7278091 | NCBI WGS metagenome assembly JAAUYG01 (sample SAMN14350201, study PRJNA611818) | marine sediment metagenome | isolation source: surface marine sediment (0.6m) | place: French Polynesia: Moorea | collected 2018-08
TGAAGCATGTCCATAAGTATGGTTCTGCAAAATTTCAGCCCAATCCGTTGTTTTCTTCACAACAAATGGGCACAGAACATGGCGGCGGAAGAAAAAAAAAAAAAAAAAAATAAATAAATAAATAAATAAATTAAAAAAAAAAAAAAAAAAAAGACGGCAAACCCATAGGGTAACCCGTCGGGACGGGATGCCCCAATTACCAAACTGTAAACTTCTTGACAGCTTAACAAAACATTCATATCATAGTATTCATACTATAATGACACTGATGGCTCATTCTTTTATAAGGCATGCATGACTTTTCCTACAATGTAAACTATTCGAAAACCGATATCAACGAACACAAAACTCGGCATGCCCAGCTTCATAAAATCTTCAAACTACCTCTAACATGCAGTTTTTATATTACACAATTATCTCCTTGTTGCAAACTACCCGGTATATTCAAACTAAGCAGTTCATAAGACTCTTAAGTACACATTCAAATCATGCAATTCACATACTACTAAGTATCAATTTCTGAAATTCCATTTAGAAATGCATTACAAATGGCGGCCTGAGTGTGGTGTAGGTACTAGGTAGGTACAAGGCAAGGTATGTATATATTACTGGTAAGTATCTGTACAATGATACAGTGTATCTCAGTATCTGATACCCGTATCTCAATAGCCGGTACTTCATATGTGCAAAGCAGCATTGCCTGCCCACAGTGAATGATATGTATCAGAACTGCCAAAGTGCCTTGTCCAACTTGTAGCAAGCACCTTCCATAAAAGCAGGCATTGGTACATTTAGTAGTACTGGCATTATGTAAAATAGGCAGCAAAAGCTTCAAACATCCACTGTGCCACCCACAAAGTCAATGCCACCAAAACCAAAGCATATACTGTATTTTTTCAACTATTTAGCACCGTTCTTCCAAGGTGTGGGTGAAAACAGAACAACCCACGATAGTTGCATTTTGATCGAGTGTGAAATATTTATGAAATTCTATTTCTATAATACTTTATTTTCCTTTTAGCAATTTCTTTATGTGTGTGATAATACGGTGAAAAAGTACAGTAGCAGTAGCACTTTGATGCCAAAGGACATTTTGAAAGGATTTCCTCCACTTTGCTATTTGATAGTACGGTAAGTCATTCCCACCCATGGTACAATAATATTAACCTTAAACCTTCTGCAAATCGGGAAGGGAAGGAATCGGTGATATGCAATAACTTTTTTACCAGCTGAGCTGTTTAAATCACCTCAAACACTTTTACTTGCCTACCCACTGGCCCAGACTGCAATAAACGATCAGGGCAAAAGCACATTAGACAAAATACCAGCTTGGCAAAATTTTGTACAAACCTTTGAACTCTGGTGACAAAAATTGATTCCCAGCTATATCTGAACTCACATATATAATCATGGTAACTTTCCTCACACTGTTCTTAAAATCCATATTTTACATATATTTATTAACACCAAAAACAGAGGGCAGGGGGATTTGGTATAATTTTTCATTCTGATAATAACCATGCTACACGCATTTGATTTTACATGATTCAGGCGACAACAGTTTAATTCGGGTGTCAGAAGAGTAAGGAGATAAAGTTATATACACTGAATCAGGCAGAAAGATTAGTCATATGTAACATATCAATATAATCAGGTCAGAGCGGACTATTTGAGAGAAGAATCAGGCATACCTCCGACAGTGAGGGGGGTAATCACAGATAGAGTTGTATTTTATGCCACAACATTGTAATGGTACATGTAACATGACTTGTTTGGAGTCGGGAACAAGCCAAGCTGCGTACAGGCGTACTTACATCCTCCCACAGCTTTTAGGGTTTGCCAAGATGGAGCAGAAGTTTTTCACATTACAGTCAAGCTATGCATGTTGTCTTCAAGGCTGTCTGATATTTGTATTAACCGAGAGTGGACCATTTGACATTACAGTTTGACGTTATTTTTTGTAGGTGTAGATTCCACTCTCCCCCACTGGGAAGTCTGAACCTGGCACTAAAACTACAGGAGCTAACGATTCGTAAAAGAAATATGGAAAAGTTTTTGTTTTACTATATTAGACCACACCAAAGTAAAACCTAGGTCAAGGGATTTGCCACTCCAAGATTTCTTTTTTGTTGTTGCTGATCCCCCAGAATATATTTATTTTTACTGCAGTAAACTTTCATATTTTCAGAAAAAATGTTCACTCCTCGCAGTCTTTGCAGATCAGGAGATTATTCTTTGACTTTTATTTTTTTAAAGATTTCTGCCCACTCCTGATTTACTACATGTACCTAGGACCTAGGTATTGATTGGTGCAGCCTTTGGTGTGCAAAACTCTCCCATTTTGATCAAAGCCCCAAACCCACATTTAAGGAAGGCAAATATAAATTTCTTCTCACCTTATAAAAGAATTTAATGCAAAGACAAGCAGAGCAATATTTGATTGGTTTTGACAAGGGCGTTGACCAAAAAAAGTGGAAGAACAAAAGTAAGGAATGTGACAATTTGAACATGTGGTGGATTCTTAACGGGATTAAGACTGAATGCCAAACTTTGCTTTGCAGATGTTCTTATCAGCTTATTGTAAAACTCCTCTCTATAAGAAAAATAGAAACAGGGCATTGAAAATATAGAAATCTAATATAAACATGACTATCGTTATTGGAATTTAAACACAACAGCATCTATAATAGTCTATCTGATAGGCAAATGGTTACAGAGTGACCGCACTGTACCAGGAGATTTCCAATGTACATGATACCATATAGGAAAACGAGGACCAAGTTTAGCTGGAGAAAAAAGCCTGTACTAGTGAAAGTAATACAGTGGCAGAGATTCGTTGAGAAGAACAGAGCCTGTCACCATCCATTGTCCGTAGAAAAAAGTGCTTTTCTGTTAGAGTAGAGCTACAACAATTGCGCATGGCCTGAAGCTCAAAATATAAAGGGAAGATATTGGAATACGAGTTGCTGTTAGTGACGATTCATTTTTTCTTTCATTGCATATAGCTGTTAATGATAGCAGATAATTCATTTCAAGAATTCAGCCCATGCAAAAAGTGCCATTAGTAAGAGTAAGTCGTATTAGTGTAGGTCTGAGCAAGCGGTCGACATGGCGACACTCACTACGTCAGATGGTTTGAATGTTCCATCTCCTGCCTCCTCCCCCTAGAATGTTACATGGTATCCATGGTAACAACAACAATACCACTATAAGCCAGCTTTGACAACACTTATATTTATACGGATTATAATTCAATATTAATATAGAAAAAAAAATAAGGATAAAAGACATCTAGGTCCCAAAAAAAATTCTGAACAAGATACTCAATGAAAAGAAAGAAAACAACATAAAACATTGCATGCAATACATTGAAAGCTACAACAGAGCAGACTAGGTTATATCCACTACAGGCATCTTAAGAAAAGCTAACGCTAGAGTGACTGAGTCATTACATTCTGTAGTATTCAGTAAATGTACAATTATATGAGCTAACGTAGCAGGACACCAGGCTACAATATAACACTCCTATAGTATTACAACAATATCAGAAATGAATGAAGAATTTTTAAGAGAAGTTCAGAATACGAGATGATACAGTTCTCATGTCTCAGAATGTTCCAAACCTTGTTTGGTGCTGATAACAATTCCATAAGGAGAGCTGTAGCTACTCGACACATGTGATTTATTTGTATAGCAAATGCTGAGCTTGTCTCTCTGGCCTAGTCCAGGAACACAACATTATCAATGTTGTTACAGACTTGGGCATACCATGTCTTATCTAAGGACAGCTACTTTATGTGTGGTCCCAGCAAAATGAAGTTTGACCTTCAGACATTGTTTTGCTTACACAAAACACTGACAGAGCACCAATGCCTCTCATGAAAAAGGAAAAACAATACATGTTACCATGCTGTTCTACCCATTAAGGCATTATTTCCCAAACCCTATCCTTACTGAAGTCTTACTGGCCTTGGTGTACAGTTCTGGGGTGGAACTCTCGAAAACTTCTAGTCACAAAAACAAATCAAAGATTCGATTTGTCACGGTATTCTGATTATTTATTGCATTTTGAAAATGTTCAGATCTGAAATGTGTGGTCAGGCAACATTGGACGACATCAAGGTTTGGACGCCATATTTTAGTAGGTTATTCTTTCGCCGTTACTATGGTTACCTTTTGTCCATTCCATGAGCTCTGTGATGTCAGACAGCCGGCGTGACAAGGAGAGAAGTACATAATACCATCCCAGCCACACACCGGGTCAAAGCTTCGGTCAGAGCAGGCACACTTCGCATTACAGGGCGCAGTCAGGTTGGGGACCTCCAGCGACCTGGTAAAACAGAACCCGAAACAGATCTGTGGATGAGGCAAAGAAGAAACTAGGCGCCGATTGCTTTGGGGGTCTTTTATACAGCTTTATCATTGTAGCACTGAGCTACACAGAGGCAGGCAGTACTCTGATGTGTGTCACTCATTAAATAGTCGCTAACTGTTACGCACCAGTCTGAGAAGAAAATTTCACATGACATGTAGCTACATGAGCTTTGAAAACAGAAGCATCATTTAGCACCAGAATTTTTCATTTCAGCATTGTTATCAGACAGGACAGAGTAGACTGCACTGCTCTTCAGACACACCACAAGGGTATTCCAAGAAAAACTTTTCACTGTCACACAATCATCACGTTCATGGTACATGTAGCTCTAACAGAGACACCCCTTCTGACAAATAATTCTGTCCATATAAGAGAGGTTTCTTGCAGCTAAGATTTGTGTTCCGTCTACAGAGGGTGTCCTCCCTACAAAGTGTTCCTTAGCAGAGGGTTCAGTGTACATGATTAGTGTGCATGTAAATGTTTACATTGCCATGGTTACAGCCCTAAACCACACACGAACAGAAACGCCAAAATTACAATGTCTGGCTCTGGCATTTGAACTTCGAAACATCACCCAGATTTCAATATTGTGAAAACATTTTATTTCATGCTCAATTTTGTCAATCTGCTCAGTCCCCTTCCTGTATCACCTGTTGTCGTTGGTATAGTTGTGATTGACCCCCGCCAGGGGAACATTGGGGCACCGGACCAGAAACACTAGAGTCAGCAGCAGAGCCGTGGAGCTCGTTGTCAGACACATCTTCAGGATTCCAGGCACCTTGAAGTCAAACTTCTTTACCAGGTAACCACCCAGAAATGTCCCACCCCCACCAGAAGGTATAGTTGCAAATCCTGCAATAACAATGCAATTTCTGTTATGCCGTAATGTAGAACCACCTGGTGGCTTAATATTTTAAAGCGCACCAGTCAATGTAGTATCTCTTACCTCATCTCTTTAATCAGTGTTTCTCTTTGCCGTTTTTAACAGCAGTAATATTTTAGCTAGTACTAGTATTCGTCCCTATTCTCCTGGTGACAATTCCAACCAAAGCTCAATGACTTGACAGGCAGCATACACCATCTCAAAGGCAGCATACATGCTGGTAATCCTGTTTCTGTAGCATTGATAACCTACAACTGCCCAATGCAGGACATCGCAGTTGGTGCTACCTACCGACCACCTGGGCTGCCCAGCCTGCCGTCATGCTGAACTGGGACTCCATGTACTTCGGGGTGAACACGGTGAAGCCACTGATCAACAAACCTGAAATTATACACCACAAATTCCTTATACAGTCACTCCTCAGGGTCTGCAGTTCCATCAATAAGGATTAGGCTGATCTCAAGCTGGAAACATGTACCAATATTTTCAGGTCATCATAATCCTGGTACATTCCACTAACATCGGTTGGTTCAAAAAAGGGCATGTTCTGTTTCCATACATGAGGAAAAAGTGAGCAGTAAAGGTTAACAACTGTTTAGATGCAGAGTTCCCTAAATCCTGATTTCTGAAATGGGCAATAATTGCATGATACCTTGGTCTAGCCTTGGCTCCGTTGTTCCTGACCGGCTCTCAGTGGTGACCAACCCACCTACAGTGGCTCAAAGGTGCCATGCATTTTCTGCCATTGAATACCCCTTCGAGGTCCCACTGGAGGCCTGTTCAGGGGGCTTCATGACTGGGGGGGCGGATCATTTCGCTTGTAGGACAACTAGTCATCCGTGGCTGGTAACCACGGCATAAGAGTTATGGTTTGACGCTGATTCAGGTGAGGAATATATGACCTTTATCATGTTTATTCACACACATTAATGATTACACCTGGAGTTTTACACTAAAAAAAGCTAACAGAATGATGTGTTTTAAAAGAACTGTGCTTAAAGACATTTGGCAACTAATGCTGACACAAGAGCATTTTCATCAGGGAGGGGGGGTCTCAAAAATACTTAAGTCTCTTACTAGTAAGCATGATAAGGGTAAGTTCCCTAGATTACTACCTTCTCAGCCAGCATTCACTCACCTTCACACGCCCCAGCCAGGTTGATGAACATGAATGTAGGATTTGTCAAAAGTAATTTCAGGGATACTGGAATATCCTTGAAGCTCAGGCCAAAGCTCGGGTTGGTGGTCACAGCATCCGAGCCTTTGTATGCCTCAGATACCCGCATGGACTTGATCTTTGCAGAGCCTGCCGAAACAAAAGACAAAGGATGACAGAAAGTTAAGCCTGAATACAGACAACTCTGGCAAGAAGGCAGCCCAAAAGGGCTGAAGAATATTACAATAGTCAAATCCCAGAAAGAATGGCATTATACATGTTATTGTTTACCTTTGTGATTGTTTATTCACACAAGTAACTATCCTGCTATGTGAATGATACACAAATGTTAATCAATGTATCACGGGATGTAACTTTCTTTCACCCAATTTTCACCACAATGCTACACCAGAAAGTATGCATAGGTGCTTTTGTACTAACAATTACAAACACTTGTGGGTCAGGAGTACATGTATGTTTATTACCATGTACATGCAAGTACTACATTACCTGGCAGCAACTTTGGGAAGCCTAGAATTGGAAGCGCCAAGAGGAAAGCCACAATGGTGGTGAACAGGAAACCTATCCACCAAGCTCCTACCCACTGAGGGTCTTCTGGACTGAGGAAGGTCCTAGAGAGAAAACAAGAGTGGGGGAGAAAATGTAGTAACACACCCGTCTGTATTGGCAGAATATGTGCCCTGCTACTTCCTTGTGCCTTGTCGGGCATCCCAAGTGCGCAACTTATCTCCAGAATAAACATGATAAAACCACTGAACAATGCTACCAAATGATTCCTATAAAACATGTAAAATATGCGAGATCGGTTTGAGTAGGCATCATAAAATCCATTTACAAGTAATACATCCTGTGTACATATGTGATTTGTTACTTTATAGATATAGTTAACACTGCCTGCATTTCATTCATTATTGGCCAGAATGTTATGAAATCTCCATATAAAAGTAGATTTTATGCATGTTTTGGCCATTTTCAGACTAGTTCTTATATGAACTAGTGGCAGGAGGCTTGAGTCTGGTGGTAGCACATAATGACAGACTAGTCATAACATATTGTGATGTTTTATACTATTTTTGTTTCATTCTGCACGTAGCAGTGCCTACTGTGCGGCAGTTTGCAACAGACAGTCACTGTTATGTAATACTATATACATACGTGTTAAGTCCCAAGTCTGTATAAATCTTTAACATCTCTCCACCGAACACATATCCTATAGACGGACCAATGATGGCCATGGCATAGAAAACCCCTGGAAATATCAATGGGATACGCTTTGTAACAGATTGGTTTCACAGACTTGTTTGCATATGATCTGAAGCCAACACCTCCAATTAACCCTTGTATACAATGTTATAAAGTAATGCATAAACCACCTGGAAATTCCCCGGTGCATTTCATAGAAGTTCATGTAGAAGATCTTAATAATTTAAGTTTGAACAAATTAAGACCTTGATAAACACTTTTTGCACATTCACGATCGACTGCAGCAATAAAACTGCATGTTACGATGACAGAAACCAATTTCATTTTCATGAAACAAGTGTAATTGTTGAGACTAATTTTAAACAGTGAACAGCAGTTACATGGTATTTGATGACACGATCAAAACAGAACTTTTGTTGACCGTTTTGATGTCAAACAGCAGAAAGGTGTTTTAGACAGTTTTTGACATCAAATAGGTCGCTTGCATAGGTTCCTAGACACTCCCCTGTCAAAAAAAGGTGTTTGACATCAAAAACCCCACCCTGTTCAAAATTTCAAATCCAGACTCACCAAGGTACACTGGAGTGACTTTTGGTTTAAGGTTGTCATCCAGGTAGGTTACTCCCAGAGTATACAACGGGCTGGCTCCCATGCCATGAAGGACTTGTGCGAATATAAAAATATATTTGTAGTTTCTCAGGTTGTGGTTATGTGGTTCCTGCCCCCCCAAGCTGCATGTATCTCGCCCCGGGGCTGAAGTCTCATTGGATGGAAGAATCTCACAAACATCATGCTTCTGAGATTTTCCATAATCGTACGGCCCCGTGGTAAAGTGTGGCAGAGTGAACAGTAGCGATCCCATTGCAAGGATAATCAAACCAGAACCAATCCATCTTGGCTTGTAGCCCATGCCACCGAAGTAGCTGACGGGGATGAGGCACAGCACAGAGGCTATGTCATAGCCGCTGGCGATGAAACCGGTCTCTGTACTGGTGAGGTCAAATCGCTTCTCAATTGTAGAAATAACAACACTGATGAAGCCATTTATGACTATACCCTGGAATACCAAAAATACTATTTAGCAATCTGAGCACAATATAAAGTCGTGTGTCTAACCACACTGTAGGTCAAGCATATATCAAGAATATAATTGTCAATGTCAGTCTTCTGCAAAAAGGAAAAAAAAACAATTTGCAATGTATTTACTGATGGCCCTCCTGAACCATAAAAGAATGGTTAAGATGCTTATTCTACATGTTTTATGAGAAGAAACAAAATAAATACCTTCTAGGACCATGTGACTGTCTGATTTGTAGTTCTTATTTGTAAAATATTGACTGCATAGAGAAATTAGAGATACTACAAAAATGATAAACAAAATGTTGAAGGAAGACACAGTTAATACTATAACCTGATAACAGAGCTACGGGTCAACATGTATTGTTACAACCACAACAACATACACCCAATCAACTTAATTAAAGCTCAATCCAATCAATTAGCTGAACCATATACCTACCTGAACACACCCTGCAAGACACAGGCATACCAACACAATACGTGGATCCCGGAATCTCTGGCAACATGATGGTCTAAATCGACCCCAGCCACAGGGCTCACTGTCCGGATCTTCTAAATCCAGAGACGTCAGATTAGACACTTTGCTAACTTTCACAACTGGCTCTGCCCTAGTCACTTTAACCGGGATTGCAGTTTCGTAGTCTCGCAGCAGTGGTGCTGCACCGGGATTACCAACAGTGGTGCTAGAATCTGTATTCTGGACAACGCCCTGCGCCAGGGGTGCATTATCACTTTCAGTCCTGTCTGGATCTGCCATCATAGGGTGGTAGTAACAATGCCTGCTTTCTGGATATAATGTAGACCCATACGTCCTTCCATCAGGTCTTGGATGTTCCTTAATTTTCTCTGCTTCCATTTATGAGCCCCCAGACAAATAGAGGGAAATGTGAACGCACATGGAAAATTCAAGCTGGCAGATGCTTAAAATAGAAATTTAGTGCCCATTTAGTATTTATCTCCTGTATAAGTGGAGATGTCAATAGAAGGTAGCAAACTAGGGCATATCTGTAGATAAATAGAGCTCTGCTTTCACAACCACAGGTCACATGCACAACGCAAGGTCAGTTCTGTAACGGTGTTCACCTATGCATGATTTCCCATTACTTTTAGTCATTACACAGACACATCAGAATGTTGGGCCCATCATCCATTTTCACAAATATAAGAGCAGCTCTATCATTCCTGTCACTTTGAGGACCAGGGTCCATTTTGTTTGCAACAAACCAACTGATCACCAGTCATCTGGAACAAATTCATAACAATGGCCAGGTTAACATATTGTAGTCTCACCAGATTGCATGACTGTAAAATGTAGTTTGCTAAGACTCTGTTTAGTTATGTATTCCTTCCACTACCAGTAGAGGTTAAACTTTGCCCATAGACAAATAAGGCACACCTTGTTAGGAACTTGAACGAAGCTTTTGAAGCTGAATGAATTGTTAAAATTTAAGTTATTTTTCTTGGCATAACAATCTAAAGGATTTAACAGCCCAACCAATTTTGATAATTAGCGTTAAAGAACATGTAAAACTTCTAATGTTTAGGTAACATGGTAAATAACCTATGTGCATTGTTTTCTTCAAAATAAACACATAAACCATTCTCTTGACAGCTGGACTTGGCCTGGAACTACGTCATGTTATTGCGTTATTATCGCCCATGTGTTTTTTGCTTCGGGCAACGGTTTTCACTTGGATTTGTAGACTTTTAGAATAACTACCAATATCTAAGTAGTGTGTATTAATTAAATAAAAAGGATTACCGAGAATAACACTTCTATGAATGTGCAGACACACAAATGTATGCATTTTGACGTCCTTTCCTTTTTTCGATGCTTATTTATTTGCTGCGCCACCTGGTGGCTGAATATAAAGAGGGCAAAAATATCACTAAATTGTACATTGACAATCCCATTTAGTGACATTGCCTTGGTGGGGTCCCGGTGATTTCGAATCGCAGTGAGTTCGGACCTAGTGAGTTCGGCCCCCGTAGGCAAGGGTAATTGAAGCAGGAGACTGCCGTGGGTGTCAGTGTCTGGGGGCGATGGGGGTGGAGTGGCAGGACTCACTTGCCACTTGGCAATGGCCGTTGACAAGTGTGACATGAGAGGCCCAGAGCGGGGAGCTAGTCCAGGAAACCTAGCTCCGCTGTCCTCATACCATCTGCCATTAAAGCTGGACAGCGGAGTCTAGGTTCCCATAATGATAAATTTTTATCACTTTTCCGCCAATTTTCCCCTGTTTTCATCTCGATAGTTCTCAGCAAAATCTGCCTAACTGTGGCAGAAAAAAATATCAGTCAGTTGGATCGAAGTCTTATCTAA
>JAAUYG010186512.1_pt1 | contig 11041 bp, 5 predicted proteins | sample 7278091 | NCBI WGS metagenome assembly JAAUYG01 (sample SAMN14350201, study PRJNA611818) | marine sediment metagenome | isolation source: surface marine sediment (0.6m) | place: French Polynesia: Moorea | collected 2018-08
CCCCTTTCCGTGAATCAAAAGATTGTAACCGGACAGAAATGTATGTCAAAGTAATAATTATATTAAGTAATACCTATCCAGCCAGAAAGGACCAAAAAAAACATAAATAACAATTACATGTACCACCGATAACATCATAATAATTTAAAAGAAAAAAAATGAAAATAAACAGCAAGACACCCATCCTGTAAAGATATTAAGATTGTCAAAAGGCTACTGCTCCCACACTTTGCATCCAATTTCAACCAAACTTTATGGAAGGCATGGTAATCAGGGGGAAAATAAAGGCTATTACTTATTTTGGCTATCCGCCAAAAAATAAAAAAAATTATGGCACTTTCAAATTTTTGTTAACACGGGACCATATAGGGCTGGAATTTCCAAAACGCTACTCTTCTTACAGTTTTCATCCGATGTCAGCCAAACTTTATGAAGACATTGGCTACCATGGGGAATACAGGCTATTTCTTTTCTTGGCAATCAGCCACGTTATAAACAGTTGGTGACACTTTGTAATTTTAACATGGGAGTCAATGGTAAAATCCTAAAATGTGCAATATCTCGAAACAGGCTGACCGTAGAGCGAAACGGATGAAAATTTGGGACTCGCGGTGCTAGAAATTCCTTATGGAGGGTATTTTTCAGGTCAGGTCATTTGATTTCAGTTCGGGGTCATTCGTGCACTTTGCAAAATTTCCAATGTTAAGATTATCAACAGGCTACAGCTCCCCCAGTTTTCATCCAGTTTCAACCAAACCTTATCGAAAGGATGCATTGGGGGGAAATGCAGACTATAATTGCTTTTCTCTCTATTTGCCAAACTTTAAAAGTATATATGGCACTTTGAAGATAAGTTACCTCGGCTACATTGCCAGTATCCATAAAGCTATTTTGGTTTCATCTGGCAAAAGGTCAAGCAGAGCGTCAAGGCCCCTGAGACTCTTGTTTCAAAATTCTGCATAGCTCAAAAACTTGCTTGTCTAGCAAACTGAGGAAAATTTGGCCCCCGGGGTTAGTATATGGCATGCATATGATTACTTTTGACCTTGAAAATGTCAGGTCACTGTAAAATGGGGCTGCAACGCGAAACCAGCACATCGTAGGGCAAAGCGAGTAAAAGTTTGGGCCTCGTGGGCGTATGTAGTATGCATATGTATGCTTTTGACCTCGAACTTGTCAAGGTCATTTTGGGCTCATCCAGTGCACTTTTCCCAAAATTGGGGCGTGACTCGAAAACGGCACAGCGTAGCGCGAAATGGACGTAATTTGGGCCTTAGGTGCGCATGTGGTATAGCCACGTTTACCCTAACCCTAACCATCACCTTGAACATGTCAAGGTCATTTCCTGGAGTTTTCTCAAAATTGGGCCGTAACTTGAAAACGGCATACCATAGAGTAAAATGGACGAAAATTTGGTCCTCAGGGTGTATGTAGTATGTAGATGTGCACTTTTAACCTTGAAAATGTCAATTTAATTTAATTTAAGATCACTCGGTACATCACTTTTCTAAAAACATGGGCCATGACTCGAAAAAAAAAAAAAACGTTCATCATAGAGTGAAGCTGACAAAAATTTGGGCCTCAGGTGTGTACGTGGCATGCATATGGAATCAGGTGTGTACGTGACATGCATATGGAATAGTTTGAGGTCAAACGATCATTTTGGGGTCATTCGATGCACTTTTCTCAAAATTGGGCCTTAACTCGAAAGTGGATCGAAATTGACGTATGCACATGCATGGGTACTTAAGTTAACGTTGTTCATTATAGAGACTAACAGACGAAAATTTGATCCTGGGGTGGATGAGGTATGCATATTCCCAGTTTTGACCTTGAACGTCCCAATGTCATTTTGGGGTCATTCAGGGCAGTTTCCTCAAAACTGGGCCTTAACTCGAAAAACGGCTGATTATATCGTACAACGGACAAACATTTGAATCTCAGAGGCACACATGAGGTGTACATATCATGGGTGCTATATTGACCTCAAACATCTTTAATTTTGAAGCCTTTCGGCGCATTTGCTTTTGTCTGAAAATTATGGTAGGAAGATAATTCTGATATGTTACTTTAACCTGTAGGTGACACCTGCAGCTGGTACTATATCATCAAGGACTCTGAGCCCCTTAATTGTTGTTCATGAATATGCATCACATCGAGCACTTGTTCCACTTGATGGTCCTAGTGCCCCTGATAAACAGACCCATTACAGCTAGGACGCCCAACATGATGCACAAAGGGGCAATGAAACCGAGGTGAACCCAAATGCCATTCAATTGCATGCCTGTTGCATGTTTCATAGGTCTCTTTCTCTACGGTTACAGTTGGTGTTATCTGAGTTAATTAAGCCAGTGTTAGCAAAATTTTATACTTTGGGAGATCACCATAATTTCATGATGAGCGCGCGCATGCAGTGGGGTGAAAATATAATATGCCTAGGCGGATCATCACTTGACGGCCAAAGTTACACTAGATACACATGCGGCCCAAATTTTGGTCCCTTTTCCTCTACGAACAGCTGGTTTCGAGATACAAGGTTGTCAAAAATAGGAATTGCACTGAATGACCTCAGACTGACCTTGAGCACAATTTACCCTGTATACCCTAAATGCTCTATGACTAGCCGTTTTCAAAATAGAAGGTTGTGGAAAATTGGAAATGTATCCAATGACCCCAGGCTGACCTTGAACAGGTAGCAGTAAGTGCCCTGTATACACCAAATAACCATGCGTCCAAACTTCGGTCCGTTCACTTTACAACCAGCAATGTGCGAGATACAAGATTGTCGAAAATTGGAAAACCCCGAATGACAGAATGACCTTGAACATTTAACAGTGAAAAGGTCCCTGCTTACACTAAGTACTCCGCCTATGAGACCCAAATTTTAGTCCTTTTCGTTGTAACGACCAGGCATTTACATGACATCGCACATTTTGCGATGTCATGCTCTAGCTGTTGTGTACTTTCAGAGATGTCGTTAGTGTGTCATATGGTCCCATGTGAAGGAAAAAAATGTTCAAAAAAAGTAAATACAAACTGAAAAAAAAATGGTTTGAAGATATGGCGGATTGTTTTTTTTTTTTTTTTTGAGAAAACTGGTCTTGCGGAAGACGGGCGAACAACGGCCATCCGCGCCATGACAGTACAGCATAGCTAAAAAATAATTAGAAAATATTTTTAATACACAAACACAGTACTTTACTTTGTGGAGAATATTCTATTGCGAAGAAAGTTCAGGAGACGCTTTCAGTATCCCAAAGAACTTTTGTAAGGAAGAGAGTGTTTTGAGTTTGAAATCTTCCCGGCCTCCCATAGAAAACGAAGGAAAGGCGTTAAGCTTTATGTGAGGACCATCAAGATATAAAATTGGGAGAGGGTTATATGCAGGAAAGACCTTTTGCAAGTTTTGTACCCATGTGAACCCATATGATCCTTTAAGCCCTCGCGGATCCTGAGATCATCGCATTTTATGGTTCTCGGTCGGACGGACCCCTGCATGCATGCGTCGTCAATAGCTCTGCTGACACACATACAGTCAAAACAAAGCTAAAACTAAAGACTAACTAATTATTACCGGTAAGTGAACAAACTAGTGAAGACCCCGATTTAATTGTAAACCATTCTTGCTAACGCTTTTAAACGCCACTATTCATATGTACGTACTCTATCCAGTGGATTACTTGATTTAAAAAAAAAATAACCAACAGTATGATCAAATGTGTCTTTATAAGTCAGGGAATGATTTTGCTTAATATATTCATGGGGGTCGACGCATGCGTGCGAGTCATCTTGCTCATGATATACGCAAAGGTCAAGCAGTTTATTTACCTAAAATAATATTGCTCGGCTGTGGGTAAACGTTGTAAATGTACTTAAGGAAGTAGCAAAACTGCTTGCAAATGTTTCTCTTCTTTGTAGGAAGCAACCATTGCATACCGTTACGCATCGGTCTTCAAGGGGGCACTCTTAAGTCCCACCGCACGTGGTCTATGTGCAGTGACAATAAAGACATCTATTATCAGAGGCGCGGCAATGTGGACAAAGATAAGCGACCACGGTCCTCCCAATAAATTTGGATACAAAGAAATATAACTAATGCTCAAGTCATTTTATGTCATTGTTTGTAACTTTCTCCCCCTTCGGGTTGAGTCAGGAGGCAAAGTCGGCATCCTGACAAAGCATATACGCATTTACATGTGACAGGATAACTTTCTTTGAGACTGGCGACAAAGAATCGTTTCTTGCGATCGTACTTTTTGTATGGTAAATAATTTCAGGGAGCGCTTCAGAAATGTACAAACTATTGGAATGCGCATGAAGCACATTTCCAATATAATTCCCGATATACAAAAGGAAATCGTAACGATGGATATTATAGTGAGTATACTATAAATTATAGAACAGGCATATTTAATTAGATATCAACAGATACATGATACATTGTCATAAACTTGATTTTCATGAATACATTTGTCTTTACATATATTGTGGTACTGTGTGGCTCGAACTGATCGCTGTGTATCTAGTGTGTCTAGGACAAATGTTAGCCTACTGTATCAATGTTGAGCAGACACCGCCTAAGTCGGTCTTTTTGCAGCACGCAAGCCCGAGAAATCCCAGCGATTGATTTGCATAAACCGGATCTGCAGCTATATACTCCGATTGTTCAATTTTACGGCTTTGTAGCTCGTTCCACCAACCCGGAGTAAAACTCCAAGTCGAAGCCTGCATGGACGCAACCAGAGCAATATATGGATTGGTGGGATATTATCCTTCGCTTTATTATAGAAGTCAGTAACACCCTCAGGGTGATGTTCACCACAATGATGATTACAGGTGACGAAAACAGACAATGACACAAAGACGGTACAACAGGTTACAGTACACATTCACTTCGTATATGGATCATCATGACACGTGATAGGCCTTCATTCTTAAAACCCACCAGTTAAATTCCGTAAGAGCTGAATGTTAATCAGAATAAGGGCCATGAATACGGTTACCTCGGTATGATTATAGTACCCCTGGTTATATATACATGTATATATACACCGTCCAGTTTTTCACCCCAGCAAACATAGATCTAGTTAGTATATAGTGCTGCATTAACCGTACGTGTACACACAGTGAAATATATGTTACCAATTTTAGGTGAAGTTTGCATTGGTGTTGTATCTGCCCTTACTAAAGGCAGTGCAAGGCTGGACACTGGCCTGTCCCATCGGCTGTCGCTGTCAAGAGACCCACACTGAGGTTGATTGTTCCAACCTGGGCTTGGACTCGCTGCCACGGGACCTGGATGTCCGTACGGAACGGCTGGATATGTCTCACAACAGTTTGGCTACTCTGGGTTTGTTACCTGATCGTACACCCGCTTAATTAGTCTTTAAGCTTTATGTTATGTTTGCAAACACAACTTGAACGAGAGGCCCAGGGACCTTTACGAGCAATGCTTGATATCTAGTACATGTACTGGCCATATTCATTCTAGGACATTAAATCAAGTTATTATGGACGGACATTTACTTCATGTAGCTGCTGTGATTGATGTGATTACCCTTAAGATTAACACGACCTGGACTTACTGAAGGTCTAGCTAAACTAGGTCAAACGAAGAATGGCATTTTGAATCTCTATGCAACTTCGAGTTTGCTGCAACTTATTAAGCCCACTATGAATGGAATGTTGAGAATGAGATGAACGGAATGATAGGCAATGGTGGGGCTATGGATCACAATATATTTAAAATACACACTAAGAAGAAGAAGTACATCACGGTGGGTCCTTCCCAGGGCGGAAGAGCTGCTTTCTTTAAGAAATCAACATCTACAAAGGGTTTACATGCGTTTTCTAATTAGTTCCATAAATTTGCACCTTGAAGTTCAAGGGAATTGTTACCATTATACGCGGTGACAGGTAGCAAAGCGTGACAACTCTTAATAGTTTAAGATACCAGCCATTAAAGGGACATATTTCTCAACGGGGGTTCTATGAAACGCTGGGGTGGGGTGTAGCTGAAGACCTCGGTAATAATAGCTTTTATTTAATTCTTCAAATATTCAAATTAAGTGGCCTCTCAGCATTACCTCACAGATAACTAAGGCATATAAATAAGAGGCCCAGGGGCCTTGACGCGCTGCTTGGTCACTTGCTATAGATAAAAGAATAACGGTAAGTTATAAACTAGCAGTCTATAGATCCCTGAATATTTAAGTCTAAGGTAGATACAAGGTCGTCAAAACTGGAAATACACAGTGATAAGTACTCTGTATGCACGAAAAACTTACCTCTGAGGCTGAAATGTTGGTCTGTTTTGCTCTACGACCGCTAATTGTCGAGATAAAAGGTTGCTGCAAATCAGAAATGCACCGAATGACCTCAAACTGAACTTGAATGAACACTTCACGTTACTTTATATACACTAAATACTTACCCAGAAGCCCAACTTTTGGTCGATTAGCCGTTTCCGAGATACAAGGTCACCAAAGATAGGAAATGCACCGAATCACCCCTAACTGAACTTGAACACTTCACCGTCAAAAGTACTCTGTATACACTAAATACCCTGAGGCCCCAATTTTGGTCCGTTTCGCTCTGCAACTAAACCGTTTCCGAGATATAAGGTCGTCCGAAAATGCACCGAAGAACCCCAAACTGAACTTGAACACTTAACAGTCAGAAGATACTCTTTATACACTAATTCTCCAATTGGCTACCATGTTAAACCGCAAACAAGGCAAATATCCAAAATTTGAAATTTCACAATTCTTTGAACAACTTTGGTAGATACCCTTCCTAGGAGTATGTGTGATTTTGGGGGAGTAAATCTGATGTGTACTTTCAGAGGAGATGAAATGTTTTCTCCCATATGGTCCCATGTTCACGAATTTTCAAAACGAAACAAAAAGTAAAAAAAAATGGTCTGGAGATATGGTGGATAGGTACGTACGTGTCACCAAAATCCGGTGTCAATCCACTTGACGGTTTCCGAAAAAAAAAAAAAACCCGATATCTACGGATCGAGGGACGGACGCACGGACGCCCGCGTGACGACCACCGTACAGATGCGTCAATGATTGTGAAGTTAATTAGTGTGCACAACTCAGCTTTAATTATAAACGCATATTTCCCGTATTTTCCTTTCCAGGGTCGTCGTTCCTGCAAAGCCTTCCTCACCTCAGCCAGATCGATTTGAGCTTTAACCGTATTAGCGAGATTTCCTTTGGTGCCTTGGCTGGGGCGCCTAATTTAACACACATAAATTTGACCGAAAATCGTCTGAAAGCGCTGGACAATGGCATTTTTGGTTATCCCTTCTGCCCCGTGACTCATCTGGACGTTTCCAGAAATCATCTAACAGACGTCCAAAATGACGCCCTTACGAGCTGTTACCCTTTGAAATTTCTGGATCTTCGGGCAAACAGGTTAAACTCGACTGTATTCGAAGCTATCAGCATGAACCAAGAGATTGAAACGTTGGATATCTCCGAAAATCCCCTCGCAAAATTACCGTATCGCGCCTTTGGATCCTTATTCAAACTAAACACCCTCAAGATAGAAGAGTCGGAGATTGTCGATGTAGACCCGAACGCTTTCGCGAGCCTAAAGCAGCTGCATTCATTGCACATTTCTAGAAATCAGCTGGCGATCATCAAAAGGGAATTCTTTCAGCCTTTGTTGGGACTGCTATTCCTCGACTTATCAAACAACCCAATAAGATGCACCTGTGCCGTGAAACAAACCCAGGATTTGCTGAAAGAAGAACGCGTTGCCTTGATAGCTACAGCCACATGTAGCGTGGACACGCCACCGGGGGGAGCTTTGGACATCATGCAAGATGATTTGGAATTTCTGTGCCAAGAACAAGATGAAGCGCCACCTCCCGACGAATGCAATATCGGCTTTACGGACATGTCCCTTTCGGCCAGGTATTTTACACATTCTAAGAATACCCTAAACGTATCAGTTGACATTTATACTTCCAGTGATATTATCTATGAACTATGCATCCATTCCAATGAAGAAGCAAAGACAATTTACCGAGAAAATCATACGGAGCAACACTTGGAGACGAGTCTCAACATATCTTCAGGGGTTATATATTCAATTTGTGTCACACTGCATCCCTGTGGACTAAGGAGTTGTTTCAGCAGCTCACCTCTCGTTGACGCAGGGGCAGACCTTGACCGCCTGCTGAACCTGAAAGCTGTTGTCGGCATAGGGACGGCACTGGCGGTATGCGTGACGCTGTTTCTGCTCCTCTTAGCCTACTGGATCTGGCAGAGACAAAAACGATCCAAGAGCGAGGGGGGATCGAGTGGCGATGTTGATTCCACGGCACGTTCCCGTGCAAGCTCTGTTGGTAGTCTAGGACGCCGCGTGACAGCCTGTTCCAGATCCACAGGTTATCCTAACTCTCTACAGACCTCCATCTCTGTGTTGTCCGGAGAAACGGGTCTCAGACAATCGCTTACGACGGAGGACGTGCTCGGGGCTTACGAGATAATTCCAAGTGCAGCCAGGGGAGTCAATCAGAGGGGCAGATCGATGTCTGTGCCAGCAGTGACCTTTAAGCCTCCCAAGCCAAGGGTACGGCGCTTCACGCGACCCAGTATAACGAATGACCTTACACCCAACGTACATCATAAACTGAACGAAATCCACAACAGGGCTTTACAACCAAAGCAACCTTTGTCTCCGCACTGGGATGCACTTTTAGAGTCACCATCTGACCCTCACGGAAACAAGACAAGAGAGCAGAACCTAAACAAAAGTCTGGGCACCGAGTGCGTCAGCAACGGGTCCTTGGCGCCTGGTATGAATCGAAATGACGTTGGTGTACTCGACCCAAGTTGTAACACACCTGCCGCAAACAAATCAGCAGTAGATGGGTATCTCGAGGCTGGGCCACCTCTCCCTACGACGGAGAACAGACCACCCCTGTCGGTTATGCTGCATGAGCAGTGCTTGAACACGGGTGATGAGCGTCACCATCCACCACCAGGCTTAAAGATGCTTACCATTTCTACCCTAGGCTCTGGGAAGTGCACATGCAGCGTGTCGACTGCACCCTCAGCTGTACGGGGAGTAGTTGGCTGCTCTTGCAGTCGCCCGGGCTGCTACGGATCTCTGAAACCTCGACTGGCACAAGAACATTCCAACACAAATCGGACGTGTATACCCGAAGGAACGTATTGTAATGCGACGAAAACTGGTAGCACTGCTGATACGAGTGTATATGTCGCAGAAAATAGTTAACCACATTTACAGCTATAATATTGGCATGCACTTTACCATTTATGACTTGATCGCTTTTGTTATCAAATGCGTTACATTGCCGACACATTCACGCAGAGCTATAGTCTTACTTGTCATGGCGCAGACGCCTGTAGAACGGTCTCGTTTTCAACCCCAAATTTTGTGAAAAGGTCTATATATCTCCAAAGCAATATTATTCTGTTTTCGCCCGGGGGTTTTCGTCAACATGGGACCCTATAGGAGGGAATATGTCCAACGATACGCCTACAAATATGTTTTCAAACCTCTCCTGAAAATGTATCTCAATAGTCCTCACAGACGTTATTTTGGAATTTTGCAAATTCAAAACTGTATGCATGGGAGCGATGGACCTTACAAATGTATCGTTTCAGAATAATTTTGAAATTTTGATTTTCCTATTTGGGAGAATATTTTTTTCGAAAATTTCAAAATTCCCAGCTGTACCAGATACGGAAACGAAAAGTCAACTCTATGAGAAGCAAGCAATGTAGAAGCGAAACGGACTGAAATCTGAGTGTTAATGCATGGGTACCATTGACCTACTTTTCAATGTCTTTTTGGAATCATCGGTACACAGCAAGTTTTTTTTTCAAAAAGACGACTGTCAAAACTCCATATATTCCTAATTATGATTCTTTTTCATCCAAAGTTTATAGATATCCCCCGTGGCAGTCAACACAAAAGAAATGTTTTGCACTTTGTAAACATTTGAAATTCACTTTTTTATGACACTTTGAAATTTTAACATTACTGTCTATGGCTCAACTTAACATGGGACCCAATGGGAGAGGTAATAAATGTCCTGTAAGTCAGAAACGGTTGGTCATAGAACGAAACAGTGTGAAATTTGGGGACTTACGGACACCAGGAACAGATCTATGGGGTACCTTTGCCCTTGGTATTGCTGTCATTTGGGGATCATTCAGTGTACTTGTATCAGTATCAAAATGGTCCGTATCTTGAAAACAGCTGTCATAAAGCAAAACATAGTACAATTTGGAAATTAGGGACACTAGGAACACATATGGGATTCCTTTGATCCTGTAGTTCTTATCATTTGGGGGTCATTCAGTGCACTTGTCACACAAATTTGGTCGCAGAGATAAACTGAACTTTGTGGACTCAGGGACACTAGTACTAAAAATGCCATGTCACTTTGACCTCCATGTACAAGGTAATTTTGGGGTCATGCAGTGCACTAGTCTCAAAATGACCTACAACTCGGAAATAGCCAATTGCAGAGCAAAATGGAGCAAAATTTGGGGCTCAGGGATACCTACAGCACATTTTAAGGGGTACCTTTGGTCTTGTGGTTATCAGTGTCGTTTTGGGGTGCCTGAGTGCATGTCTCAAATTTGGTTTCATGGAAACATGTGAAATATTTCTATTACCCTATCTACTGTGGTCATCAAGCAATATGTCAAGGCCCATGGACCTCTCATTATTTATGTCAACTCGTGGATTGCTATTACATGTACCTTGTAGTTAGTGATCTCAAAGTCGATGGCTTCAGTGACACAACTAGACAGTCGGTTGCCTGCAACGCGAGGAGGCATCCCGTTGTTGAGCATCAGGATACTTGTACCTGTAAACATTATTATAATAGCCTTTTAAAGTAAAAGTTTTATGATATGTTATCAATCACATGATTGGGGAGGGGAGGGAAAGGTGGTATGGCATAAAAAAACCTTTCTTCAAAACTGTCACCATGGCCTTGACAATGGCCACAAAGGTCACAATGACATGATCAAATACTCAATAA
>JAAUYG010134076.1_pt1 | contig 11040 bp, 11 predicted proteins | sample 7278091 | NCBI WGS metagenome assembly JAAUYG01 (sample SAMN14350201, study PRJNA611818) | marine sediment metagenome | isolation source: surface marine sediment (0.6m) | place: French Polynesia: Moorea | collected 2018-08
AACAGTGGCTGTGACACTACATAAATTTCTCCCTCTTTCCTTAGGTCACTCCTGGGACCGTGCTAGACCCTGTTACAACCACACTATGTAGGGAGCAGCCACTGATACAACGCTAAAAGATATACAATTCAACGTGTTACAACCTTTAACTGGCGACCACCTTCTAAATACATTCTACAACTGCTGATACCTGCTGAGCGTGACCATTATACACAGACATTTACACCACAATGACCCTTGGGGCCATAAAAACTAGATACACATTAACACCATTCATGAGTACCCCACCTCACCAGGTGAGTTGACATTGACATTAATACTGAGCGTGTATTACTGTTTATGGAATGAGCAAACATACATGAGTTTTACACAATTGGCAAACCTGAGGCAATCTTTTGACCGTAGCTTCTCCATTTCCTCCCTCTGTTGGCCGTAACTCCTGCTTGGGTGGAAGGTTTAGCAGGGTCCATTGGGGTGGTTATTAGAGGCTCTTGGCCCCAGACATCCAAGGCATAGTCCATCATCTCCTCGGTCGTTCCTTGCACGCTCTGCTGGGCTGCCTCCTCCAACTCTCCCCACGAATTGGTTTCTACTGAAGCCCATCCAGGCTCAGCCCCCATCGGCGTCCATTCAATCCGGGGAGGTTCTGTCAGGGCGGCCGCCTGAGGTGGAGTTCGACGGCCCTCGGAGCTTCTGGCCACGGACTCGCAGTGGTCTGGCCTTGGCTAGCTGGTTCCCCACTGTCTCCTGGACAGCCTCTCTCGGGCCCTGCTAGTCCGGACGATTGTAGGTGAAGCGTCTGCCAGAGCTTCCACTTGGCTGGTATAGATGACCGAACTGGTTACTGCCTGGGTCATGGAGCTGGTCGGGGCAATCCGTAGCGCTGGGAATCTGGAGGGTGAGGTAGATGTAACCCCCTCTTCCGTCCCTGCGGAAGCCTCTTCGGGATCAGACGTTGGAACGGTTCCCCCATCATCCCTCCCAAAAGGCCTCCCATCGCGACTCCTTCAGTAACTCTTGCACTGGCACACTGTGCCCATAGTTAGGCACCCGCAAATGAGAATACGTCACTGTGACTGCCTTGACCGGCCTGTCATTCAATAGCTCTCCCGATACGCCGGTCTTTGCTTTGTGGGATACCTTGTTCCACACTTTGATTTCTCTGTCCAGATGGGTTACATTGGCGAAGTAGAAAGGTTCCGGGGGAAGGCTGAGCAGCAACGCAATCGTAACCCTTTAACAACCACGAACACTGGGAATCTGGGACACTCGCTCTGCTGGACAGTCCATGACAGTCCATGACATCCCCCCGGCAGCAAATCCTCCGGCAGCAACGGCAATTCCAATTCATCGACCTGCTTCCGAAGCTTCTTCAGGTTCTGCTCCGACATCTCTGAGAGCCTATCACCCTCCACTGGGATGATGTCTTCCCCCACATATAGCGTCAGCCCCCGCTGACAATGGTGATGGTGGACTGCTTCTTCATAAGTGAACAGGGGGTCCTCAGAGGTTCCCACATAACCCAGAAGCCATCCGGTCTCATAATCGGTAGCGCTGCACAGCTCATCCCAAGTTTCTCAGTCTCAGATCTCCTGAATCGGCTCAGGCAATGCAACTGGGGCAGTTCCTTCCTGCAGCGGGGAGCGCTCGGCCACTTCCCCCGAAAGGGGATCAGCATCGGCTCGGTCAGCCTCCCTAGGTGGTAGCCCCAATACCTTGCGTTGGTGACTGCTGGCTTCACTTGAGGAGTCTAGTGGCTGTTGCGTCGGATGGGGAGCTGTCGTATCTTCTCGTGTCCCTGAGGCCCCAGAAGCATCATCACACTCCTCAGCCTGTTTACAACGTCTCAACCAAGTCATATCAAGTTTGGGTTCAGAGCTGGCCGGTGGCACTGGAGGAGCAGCAGGGTCTTGGCCGCTTTCTGCCTCCAGTCCGTCTCCCCCTCGATTAGAGTTGGACTTGGCTCGTTTCTTCGGCTTTTTGGTTTCAGGGACTGTGGTGTCAGCCCGCTGCCATTTCTTGGCTGCAGAAGCGACAGTCTGGGCCAAGGCTCGTTGTATTTTCTTTTCAAAGAGTTTTCTGAAGGCCCAACGCAGTTCTAAGGCGCTATCTTCTGGGTTCCGCCCATAAAGGTATACCGGAGGGGCCTTCACAGCACCCAGCCTCTGTGGGACCTCGTCGTGTTTATTGGGCGGGCGATAGAAGGGGTTAGGCTTCAGTTCTATAGCTTTGGGGTTTCTGCAACAAGGGATGTCTTCGATGGGGTGAGACACGGGTATCAGCTTCTTCTCTTCTTCTCCTTGTGACATGGTCCAAAAATCTATCCAACACACCCAGATCGGCCACAAACGTAACCCCACAGCCAGGACGTCGACAGAAGAACTGGGGCATCACTGCCACGTGGAAAGTATTCCAATGACTAACAAATTTGTCCTCCATGGTAAAGCCAAATCAGGCCATCCCGGAAGCCCGACAATCCTCCCTGCAGCACACATATCGCATCGGGCCAGGGTCAGTCCGGGGTCGGTGTTCGACTTCATAAGCTCAGGGCTCGGCGGGGGGCACGGTGGTTCGGTCGAAGACGAACTTGGGGTCAGCCCCCATGGCCTCGATAACTGCGGCAGCGGCAAGAACTCCAGACGGTTGGCCTGGGTTGAGGTCCCTCTCGGCCGGTTGGTATAGGGGAGTCCCGTAGATGGTCGTTTACTAGGACTCTTTCTCATAACGGTAGTTGGTGGCGTCCTCGGGCATAGGGAAAGGCCAAACTCAATTCAATGGCCTCCTGGGCTGTCAGCATAGCTGTGTCCCCAGGGAGCAAAACGGTGAGATAGCTGGGGGTGACGGGATGAAATCCTCCCTTCAATCGTGGCAATCGGCCGCTCCTTCAGATGGCATCCATGCTGAGACGATCGCACTCCTCCAATCTATTATAATCTGCCTCGGGGCCGATGCTCCCAACCCATGGTTGAGCCTCTTGCCGAATAAGGTTCCTCCCCACATATAGTCATAGCTCAAAAGCCGGGTTGGGCCGATGGTCAGTGCTCGGGGTTCCCAAGCCTCTCTGCGAGTCTGCGAGAGACTGGAGCCTCTCCCGTCGGGTGCATTCCCTCTCGATTGGAATTTTTTTCTTCTTCCAGGTCTAGCTGGTTCTAATCCAATTCTAGCTCTCTGGGCATCTTGAAGCTCAGGCGGCAAATTCAACGAGGGACTATATGTTTTTACTACTTTGGCGAGAGCCTCTGCTCTGTCGTCCTTCAGCAGATCTCTGATGAAATCCATATTTATCTCATACAGACCACCTCCTTCTGATTCACTAGGCTGTTGGCCCGCCGGGGGGCTATCCAGGATATTGACCACAACTCCCCTTACCTCCTGGTGGGTGGTAACAGCGTGCGTCAGTGGGTGCCCTGTGTGCTAATGCTTGCTGCTGGTCCTGGGATCCCGACGGAACTGGTAACGACGTGAGCGCAAGAGCCCCAACATGGATGCAATGTGTTTCTGTCAGCTGCACCTCAGGATTGTGGGCGGCCAGATCTCTCAAATCCTCCTCCAGGGTAGCGGGTGTGGCAACACCCAGCAGAGGGTTGGCATTCGGGGTCACATCGGCTAAGGTCGACGCATCAGCACCATCGGGAAGGTGAGCCAGAGTCTCGGCACCCGTGGGAAGAGGCCCTGAAGGAGGGGTAGCTGACGGCAAAGTCCCGCTGTCATCAGGGTCGGGCTTCACCTGGGCCTGCGCATTCATCTTATTCACGTTGCAATCAGTCATGATCAGGAAGGAAGGCTGAGGAGTCAACCGCTAGATCCCGGCAGGTCTACCGAACTGTCTCACAACAGCTTGTCAATCTGCTGACAGCAATCCTCATCAGCCTTCTATCAGCTTACATCAGATTGGCTGGCTGGTAAAGGAACAACTTCTCAGTTTTTTGCTCGTAAGTTAAGAGACTTCGTTCTCAGTGAGCAGTCAATGAGGTTCTAATCCTGCTTCATTTCCGTAGCCCTTTTTATATCAGTCCGTTGCCAGGGGCAACCCAGCCATTAACGTGACAGAGCAATTAGTCTCAAACAGCTACCTCTTTCCCAACTGATTTCAGACATCAGCCAATTCCTAGGCAGGTCCAGTTTGGATCTTCGCTGAGTCACTTTCCTTCTGGTTCTTTTGACACCACATCTGCATACTTTCATCTTCGGTGGGCAAAGTTATGAAGAGTTGAAAACACAGGATCAGCGAACTTTCCGTGCAAGTTTCCAAACTCATTAGCATATCCTGCTCAGGTCAGCCAGACCAAAATGCAGTGGGCCGGTCAGCAAGTTGGACTTGCCTCTGGTGCCAGGCGGTACCATGCCAGCTATTTTTAGGTATGGGGTTTTCCCATGTTGTGTTGCTAATCGAGCAAGCCGGGTCAACGGGGCCACACCTCAAACTTTGTTTTACAGATGTCTGAAACTGAGTTTAACCGGGGCATGTTCCAAAACTTTAGCTGCGTCGTAACTGCGTTGTTTCTCAAGGCAGTCCCACAGATTCCCCAAACTCACCTCCTGTCCGGTGTTGAATAAAAGTATACAGATAGTTTCCTTAACTGGCCAACTGGCCAACATACGTCCTCTGTACATAAGTTTTCCTTGGTAAACAGCGTAATACAATATCCTTAGCCAGCGTTGAATAAATAACTCGTACACGTTCTGTACATCAGGCACACAATTTTCAATCACTCAGCAATCTTCCAATAACTCTGGCATAGACTTTCTGTCAGTCGATTCCTTCATTCATCATACATATTTGGGTTGTCTCAACAGTCATTCCTGTAGTTTTATTTCTTCTTTCCTCGGCAAAGCCTCCATCGGGGATGAATCTTGTCACTTCTCCTGTGTTTAAACTCCGATCGTCTCAGTCCAGGAATACAAGATGTAGGTTAAGGTGCGGGGGTTGCTATTTCAGCTAAAATTCTCTCAAAAACGAGGTAGTCCTATCCCTAAACACGCTCACACCATGCCGTCGGGATGAAAACTGGCTCAGCGGGGTAGCCTGCTGGCGAATCTCTGTCCTGTCCTTTACAGGTATCAGTCTTTCGAATGCAGGAAGGGCACCTCAATCAGCTTGTAGACTTGATTAGTGCTCCATACATGACTCTAACTCTTTCGGTCATGGCCGCTACTCGTCAAGCCTACACGCTCCTTCCCAACACACACTAGCCTAAGACAGTGTGTGCTGCTGTCGTGGGAACAGGTCCTATCACACCGCATCGGGGGTTGAAATTCGAAATCCACCACTATGGATTTTTCTTGGCCAACACGGGTCCTAGATGTGGTAAACGGGCACCGAAACCTAACACCTGCACACACAGGGCAGTAGAAATAGGCCTAATGTCACAAGGTGTTGGTTTTGGTCCATCATCATTCTTCGGGGCCCCGATATCTCAGATCGGGCCACCCATACTTCATTGGGGAGAGAGAGAGTCACCTACTGCAGGCATTCCCAACAGGATGACTCCTGGTCCGGCCTTACGTCTTTTTCCTGCCTCTCTACTCAGGGTGTAGACTGTTCCTGAGTCCTTCTGGGATCAGAGATAAAGGTCTGTGGTCAAGGGAAGGCTGCGGAGCAGGGCCTAACGTGCACAGCACAGCAACAGGTATCAGAGCGTCAGCTACTGCAGGCATTCCCGATAGGATAGCTCCTTGCCTGGCCTTATGTCTTTATCCTGGGCTCCCGATAGAAGTTTCCCGGTGCCATACAGGCGACCTCTGCTCTCGCCAAAGCAATTCCTTCACAACTAGGCAATTCAATCCCACATCTGGAGATAAAATTGAAAAACTGGGGGGTATATGGCCTAACATTTTCTCTCGTCCTTTCTCCTCCCTCTTTAAAGAGTACGTATGCTTTTTCCTATCCACGGGGTTGGGCGTTCACGGCCCCAATCCTCCGAAATTCTTCTGTAGGGGCTTAATTCAGTCTTTCCATTTGCAGACAAAGTCTCTTGGAGTTTTTCCTTAAGGGCTTGGTGGGTAAATGTGGTTGGTGGTCAGGCAAGGCCACTCCCGAGACACATTTGGCCAGTTAGCTCAGGTACCCCTTCTTTGTCGGCGTCACCTGACAACAAGTTATGCCGCCAGGCACCACTCACATCCCTCGGTCTCTGTCTGCTCATGCATTCGTCGGTTTAATGGGTCTAAGAACATCACAAACGGGTCCACTCCAGCTTTCAACTGAATGAACAGGAATAAAAACATGCTGCAACAGGAAACCGGAGAGGCCCGACGAACACTGAACTTGGTAAACTTTTCAACATAGCATGTAGCCTACACGCAATACTGGGACACGTGGCCAGGATGTCCCAGGACTAGCCACCCCTGCCTGCGTAGCTGGTCGATGGGAATCCTGACAGTGTCCACTTTTGGCGACAGGACACTCCCAGATCCCTCTATGATGTGGCAAAGTCCCCGTCCTCGACTTTACCATGGTAAATCTTCGACATCTTCAAGGCATCAGAGTGGCACTGGTCCTTTCCTGCTAACCTGCTAACATCCAAGATTTACCCTCCACACTCTACAGTGTGGGCCCCTTGGCCTTATCACATAGCTGTCGCAGTGTCTCAGTGAGTTTCAGAATTCTCAAGGTCTGTAAGGTGGGTGTAACTGGTCGGCATAGAGATGGCTGGCTGCTCTCTCTCATCGGGTCATCAACGAATTTCTATTGCAGGCTGGGAAAACTCTTACTGAGCATGATAGCTATGCCGATTATCGGGAACAGCCATACAGATGATCCAGTCTGTGCCTGGTTATCTGGTAGCACTTGAAATCTGTGGAGTGGGGTGTATCGTTCTGGCTGCTTGCACGATCAGGTCCCTCTGCGGGGTAAAGGAATGAGTGACCGGCTTCCCGTTGATGTCTCAAGTAACCCTGGGCTAGGGTTATGGCATAGATCTGCGGGTTCTGCGGGGGTGCTGGCGGTGTAGGTTTCATTTGTCTCAATTGGCTCCTCTGTTGGGCTAGGTGCATCGGGATGGGGCTCTGCGGGTTCGGGTGCAGGGGCTGGGTCACAGTTTGGCAGTGGGATGTCCACTACGGCTACTGCCTGGTCTTGGAGGACTTAGGCTTGAGAGTCTGTGCCTCTTGGTCTCGATACTGTGTCGGACAATCAGTCTCGATCCAGCTATGTATGCTGTCTCTGAAATCGGGGTAGTACTAAGTAGGGCATAAACTTATCCACATGCACAATCTTCGGATCTGCCTGGGAGTGGCATTGTATCTTGTACGTCACTGGTCCCATTTTGGCTAAGACTAACCAGGGTCCTCGGTTAGTATAGTGTAACTTGCATACTCGTAGGGGCACTTGTGTTCGGGTTGCTCTGGCCCCATGTCTCCCAGCATCAGATCCAAGGGAAGGGTCATCTCCACGCCATAGACCATTTTTGTGGTGGCTGACTCCTGTACTAGTGTGTGGGGTCGATCTGTAGGCCCAAAGAGCTGTGGGCAGATGGTCATCCCAATCGTTCTGTTGCTCCGACACCATAGTTCTCAGCATGGACAGTAACGTGCGATTACATCTCTCCACAGCACCGTTGGACTGAGGATTATACGCCGCTGAGTGTGTCTTGTGGATTCTCAGAAGGTCACATAGACACCGGTGCATGGCTGTGGTGAATTCTGTTCCCTTGTGCTGTGTTTATAGACCCATTCGTTGACAATGACGTCGGCTACTAGCATGGCTTCCTTGGTGGCCACTGCTGCGCCCCTTATCCATTTCGTAAAGTGGTCTTGCATCACGACAATGTACTCATTCCCACGATCGGTCCTGTGTAGGGGTTCTATTAAATCCACCGATACTCACTTGTTAAATGCACAATGTCGGGGATGTTGTAATTTGCCATGTCCTCTCACGGCAGCCTTACAGCATCCACACCTCGTAAATCTTTTACACCAAGCTTCCACGTCTTTCTGCACTTTCGACCAGTAGAAATGTCTCTTTATTAAGGCAACAGTTCTCATTACTCCTTGGTTGGCAGCCATGGCATGGTGATGACAGGCCTTGAAGATCTGGGATTGGAGAGGCTTGGAAGCCACCATTTGCCATTGGGGGCTGGCTGCAGTTTCTTTTCTCATGCGATATAGGACATTTTCTCGGACCTTCAGTCTGTGAAATTGAGTCCATAATATCTTAGCTTCTGCGGATTCCTCTCGGACTGCATTCCAAGGAGGTCTGGTGGTGTAATCGCGCAGTAGCTCTTTCATAAACACAAGGTCGGGGTCCTCTTCTTGTGCAGTTGCTAAGTCGAGAACTGGCAAATCGAGAACCTCTTGCACTCGGGGGTCGACATCATCGGAAGAGGTGATGGCTCTAACTCTGTATGTCGGCCTCCAGGTGGCTTCAGTGAAAGGCAACGTAGCCCATAAGTTGTCTTCACACTCAGGCTTGGGCCTATCGGGGGTCTGAAGATTGGCTCTTCTCCATCCTTTACATTTCGTCCTGATATCTTTGGGCTGATCTGGCCCTACTTTCATTGTCTCTATCGGTGGGGGTGGAGTCTCTTTCTCCAGCAAAGTCTCTGTTTGGGGTTGCTTCGTCTCATTGGTCTGAGTGCCAATGGTAGCCTGGGGGTACAGGGGACTGGGGGTATAGGTGTCATCTGTTAAGGCTCCTGTCTGATCCCGTCTACAGGCTGTGTGGGATGACTCTACAGGCTTAGTATCCTGGCTGTCATCCATAGGGTTGGCACCTGTATCTGTACATCGGGAGTCATCTGGCTAACGATTTGGCACTGGTCTATTGGTAACACCTATTCGGGGGCAGCCTCCTTACCGATCGGGGCTGCTCGGTCAGGTAACGTTGGGCCTGTACTGGAGAGTCTCTGATTGGGGGCTGGATCAATGTTCACCTCCCCAAACAGGGCAGCATCCTCTTCCGACATCTCAACACATCCATCAAAATGACGTTGATATGGAAATGTGGGGGGTGTAACAGCGGGCTGTTTTGGTCTTTGGCACAGCTTCCTTTCAAAGTGGCTTGCATTCGGTACAGGTTTCCCTCTTACACGGTCTGGACGTTTGTCTCAACAACCCGTCTATGTGGCTGTGGTGTTTACCGGGCTGATGGACAATGACAAAATCAAATGGTTGTAAGCGTGCTATCCACTGTGCAACCATATCTTCGGGCTCTCAGAAATTGCGGAGCCACGTAAGGCTGGCGTGATCAGTTATCACTCTAAAATGAAGCCCTGTTAGGTAGTATCAGAATAGTTCTATGGCCATCACTACTGCTAGAAGCTCCTTGTTGGTCATGCAGTAACGGCATTGCGTGTCACTGAGGGTTTGGGGCTGCATATGCTATTACTCATTTAACAACTTGTCCTCCCTCGTCCTGGTCCTGTTCTAGCACGGCTCCTATCCCGACATCGCTAGCATCAGTGCTGAGGGTAAAATGTCCTTCTCGGGTGGGGTAGGTTAGCACAGGTGCGGAGACTTAACACTGCCTTAAGGGTACTGAAGGCTCCTTCACACGCGTCGTCTCACACTAAGTCCACTCATTCCCGCATCAGGTTAGTCATCGGGGCAGTCACCGTCGAAAAGCCAAGAATGTAACGTCGGTAGTAGGAGGCTAAACCCAAAAAGGCTCGCACGTCCTTGACATTCACTGGTGTCGGCCAGTTCTCTATGTCTTCTGTCTTTGCAGGGTCCATTCCAACGGCCTGACGACTGACTATATGCCCGAGGAACGGGAATTGGGTCTTCATAAGGCAATACTTTGTTGGTTTCAGTTTCAGATTTGCCTCCCGTATGCGTCTCCAGACCATCTTCAGCCGATCCGATGCAGGATAAAACCCAGCACCATAAACGATAGTATCGTCTAGGTAGATCAAGCAGACCTTCCAGTTGAGGTCTTTCAAGATGAGATCCATTAATCTTTCAAACGTTGCTGGTGCATTGCAGAGCCCAAAGGGCATGACTGTGAATCGGAACAGCCCCATTGTTGGGTCACAAACGCCGTTTTGTCTATGTCTTGTTGATCCGTTTCTACCTGCCAGTATCCCGAACTTAAATCCAGTGTGCTGAAGTACTTGGAGCCGCGTAACGCGTCTAAGGTGTCATCAATTCATGGCAACGCGTAGGCGTCCTTTCTTGTGATGTCGTCCAATTTCCTGTAATTGACACAGAAGCGTGTGGTCCCATCCTTCTTTGTCACTAGGACCACAGGGCTGGCCCAACTACTTTGGCACGGGTCTATCACCCCACGATCTAACATCTTCTGTACCTCTTCTTTTTCGATCTCCTGCTTAGTTATGAGCAATCGGCGAGGTGGTAGTCAGACAGGTCTCTGATCTCCGGTGTCTATAGCGTGCTTAACCAGTCCAGTTCTGCCCATGTCTGTCGGGCCACTGCTGAAACGTCCCTGAAATTGTAGATAGTGGCAGCCAACTCTTTCCGTTGTCGTAGGGTTAAATCATCGGCTACTCCCTCCATTAGGGGTTGTAGGTACTCGGTCAAGTCAACAGGATCCATACGCACATCGACTCGAGCGGGCTGAAACGTGGCACGTCCTTGTAAGGTGGTGTCAGGGCGATACTTAATACGTCCATCCCTCAGCCAGCCTTCATCGTCAGAGTCCTCGCTATCATTTGTACCCTGGGGTGTCATTGGCAGCATGCCTTCCACTCGGTCACATTTGGTAATCACATGTGCTTCTTCTATTCTGGTGCCCCTATACAGAGTGCGAGGTTCATCATTGAGATTCGTGACTGGTATCACGGTCTCCGATTGATCTGGTGTCTTCAATGCCGATCCTACAATGATCCCGTATTCTGCATATCGCCACTGATTGGAGCAAGGCTGGGCAACGGCAGCAGTCCTTCGTAACCAACTGGAAGCATGTGTTGGTTTACACGGCACAATCACCTCAGTCCAGGCAGGCAGCTCTACACGTTGGGCTATCTTAAGACCAGCTTTAACCACATGCTCTGGCTCGGGCACACAGCGAATCTGTCGGTCTCCAACCTGGAACTGTTGTTTCCTCATGGACAGCTCACAATCATGCTGGCAGAAGAAATC
>JAAUYG010221326.1_pt1 | contig 11040 bp, 9 predicted proteins | sample 7278091 | NCBI WGS metagenome assembly JAAUYG01 (sample SAMN14350201, study PRJNA611818) | marine sediment metagenome | isolation source: surface marine sediment (0.6m) | place: French Polynesia: Moorea | collected 2018-08
CTGCGCACAAGAAATCTTTGGTCCAGCCACCAGTCCTAGCGTATCCTATGAGACATGGACCATTTGTCCTATCCGCGGATGCCAGCGACACTGGGATGGGGACTGTGCTGGGGCAAGAGCAAGATGAAGAAGGTAGGGTGGTAAAATGGGTCATTACATATGTCTTGAAAGCCTGAACACTAGCCAACAGCACTATCATAATACCAACCAAGAGTTTCTTGCAGTTGTGACCGACATGGAGCTCTTTAAGTACTTTTTGACTAGACGACACTTCACGGTGGTGACCAATTACACCAGCTTTACTTGGCTCAGAAATTGCAAGGAGCCAGAGGGTGTGGATCACTCGGCTCCAGCCATTTGATGTCAAGATCTTGCATAGGCCTGGCAAGCACTATAGCCATGCTGATGGGCTGCCGTGGTGCACTTCAAGACCTTGCATGCTTGACACCTGTTATCAATGTGTTCCGCTCTTACATCAGGTGACCCCTGAGGAGGATATGGTGAGGGTGGTAACTCCGTCATACCCATATCTGGAGCACTTTAATGGTTACATTGAAATGTCTGAGGTCAATTCCAGTCTGTTTCATGATCCTCCAGTTTCTGTGTCAACTTCCGGTGGGAAGTCCGTCTCACCAAATTAGTCTCTAAAATAAAGTGATACGGACCCGGTTTTTTACTTGAGTGGCCGGTCACAACCTTGACTCTTGACTGAAGAGACGTCTCTATTAACCCGTTTAGAATAACCTCGTCGTATATAAACTGATTTTCAGTACAATAGACTAAAGTGACACGGTGGCAACATTCTCTGTGGCTTGTACTCTTATGGAATTTACATAAAATGATAGAAGTGACGTTACATGCTGTGGCCCGAGACAATACCAGCATTTCTCTCCACATATTTCAAGTATGCACTTGTCTCCTTTGTACAACCTGATTAACCCCATACCAGGATTGCAAGGAAGTATCATATACCTAGTTAAAATCGCCTGCAAGTATAACTCCACATATGCGGTGTTACGTATTTAGTATTGACTGCGCTTGTTATTCACTCACACAAACACATGATGTCGATCGATTGAACTGCGCTGATGGGCCTTTCGCTACTGTCAGGTATGAGCCCAGCGCCATCTTTGCAACGACAGCTGGTTACTGCAGTCCTTTATGCCTTCAGCCTCGAGTGCACAGTGTCAGGATACAGTAAGACCCTGGGTGAATGAGACTATTGATGAGAAAATATAAACGTTAATAACCTCGTTCCTTCATCCAGAAAAGGAAACAGTGTAACGTAGAAGGGACGGGTGCATAGTTTTGATGACTGGTTAAAGGTAGGTGTGAAAGATTATACAACAGTTATGATGATGGAAAAAGATTCCGTATTTGTGTGCCTTACCATTTCCTAAAAGACTGTAGATATACATGTAACATTCAATAAACTATGTATGAAGCTTTTTTCCACTAGGAATTGACGACTCTCTGCGTATGAAGATGGAGTTCAAATGCAACCAAAAAGACGAAAGTGGAGCCCCCAAAGACTTCAGCGGAGCTCGCTACGGCATTGTCGCCTTCGGCAAGGATAAAAGCGGAAAGTTCGTCGACTGTATGTACGTGCTTTACAAGATGGATTTCACGATCGCACCAGATGTGATTATCACTGAAAAAAAGAAAAGCTATATCTTCGGGTTGTTCAGTTCCACGTCGTAAGAACGTGAAACCAAGGAGCGAACCCTTGGAGTGAATTCCATCAAAGTCCTGCAAAATTTCTTTCGTGCGAAAACGCTGCAAGGGTTTTACAAAGAAGGGCTGGTTAACGAGATTAACTGGGTCCAAACCTTGGAGAAGACTGATCCCTCTGAAATGGCTATCATGGATGGCTCATCGTAAAGTTCTTGAAGACAAAGTGTTAAGAAGTTCAAAGCAAATTGTGAATAATTGATATTACAGTTTTTGTTGATATCCAACTAGGCCTAATATCGAAATATCACCAGTTGAAAAATGACAACCGTAGGAATGGTCACTCCGACGTACAATGAAGTATGTAGATCTCATTAAATTGTGATTGGTGTATTATTCGTATTTAGTTTAATACAGAAACAGTTTGGCGTAGAGCAGGGCATGGACGGGCGACCATTGTTTCTTGGGGGAGAGGAGTGCAGAGAAAGATAGTATAGAGCAGGACAAGCTAGGGCAGAGTAGGATAAAATGTTATAGGGCAGGACAAGATTGGATAGAACAGGGCAGGTGTAGCACACAGGCCGACCTGGACTTGCAGGCCAGTTTTGGGTAAAGCAGGACTGTGGACCCCTCGATATTAGGTCGGACAAGAATGGAAGACCGCGTAGAGCAAATGGGTCAAAGGGAAAATGTAGGATAGAGCAGGACACAGGTTGACAAGATCGGACACAGTAGGGCAAGTTAAGACAGAGCATGGCAAGCTAGGACAGAGCAGGACAAGGTCGGACAGAGCATTGCAAGCTACGACAGAGCATTGCAAGCTAGGGCAGAGTAGGGCAGCCTAGGAGTGTACAGGTTAGAGCAGGGCAAGATAAGACAGAGCAGGGCAAGTTAGCACAGAGCATGGTAAGCTAGGGCAAAGCAGAGCTAGTTAGGACAGAGCAGAGCAAGGTAGGACAGAGCAGGGCAAGTTAGCACAGAGCAGAGCAAGCTAGGACAGAGCAGAAAAAAATAAAACAGAACAGAGTATGACTGAACAGAGACAGAATAGAGCAAAGCAAGATTGGAAAGAGGCTGATTGAACGGACCATGGCATGGTTAGTACAGAGGCAATCCTCTACATACCAATGCTGGATATAGGGCAGCAGATACACAGGTATTAGACCGGGCAGGAAAGTAAGGCCGCTTAGAGCAAACAATAGGCCAACAGGATAAGATAGGACAGAACAGACATCTGGATAGTAAGAAATAACAGACCAGGACAAGAAAGTACAAAGCATGCCAAGAGAGGATAGACCAGGGCAAGATTGGACAGCACAGGCCGGGAGAGAAGAGAAGGGAGAGCATGGGATAGCACAGAGAGGGGGAAACTGCGGAGCATCATAGGAAGTGTAGAGTCTGATATCTCTGTTATTACGTACTGAGGTATGTGTATATTGAATTGTACTCATATGACACAGTGGGATGTGGCAGGCTTCGAACAAAGGTTCTTGTGGGGAATGTTGGATAAGTAGAATATTGCAACAAAATGAAGTTTGGAAGTAAGTTGAGGCTAAGACGTCGGACTAAAATCTGTCGTGTTTTACATCAGAATGGCAGCCTCTAGCATCCTTAGCAGACTGCTTACATATCCAGAAAGCTAGCGGGGACAGAATGCGTCTGGCCAAACAAATACATACTTTGGTGAAATTGGAGAATTGGCTGAGAACACATTTCGTAATATATACAGATTGAAACATGCATAAAGACCGTGCAACCTCCTTAAAGCGCTGCAGTTCACTTGTTTATTTCCATATTTGCCTAAACACAATCTTGTGACTACATGTAAGTATCTTTAGTTTATTTCACCTCTTACGGTGCAAACCGTCGGAATAATTTGCAGACCTTTTTTTCTGAAAAAAAAAATACATGAAACCATGGCGATAACTAGAAGTTACAAGTATATGTTGAGTCAAGAGGATCTGATCAGGCCTTAAATATGTCCTGAATATCTGGATAGGTTCTCACATTGCACACATTTTACATGTAGATGCATGTGTATTAAAACTTGAAACAAGTTACACAAATTATTTTAGGGCTTACAATGCACTGTGAACACATCTTTATCAGATGTACTTGAGTATGAGTGATATATTCTACAACACCAAAGCAGTTTAATCTCTTCGCCCACGCTTTATACAGTTAAACATAACCAGAGTATTACTTTGCAATCTGCGTTGATATCAAAACCGAATGCAACGAATAGATTCTTATACTGCGTATGTACATATCTACATGTCGATGTTTCGTCTTGCCACAGGATGTAGTATACAAGTATCCAGTAGTATACTTAGACAAATAGACAGCAGTCAGATTCGGAAAGACGGGACAAACAGCAAGCCCTTAACCTGAAGTTTGCTATAGCTGATCCATCCTGCAACATCAGCGAGGCTTAATCTCCTCGTACTGTGCATTCTCTGTGACAGGGCTCAGCGAGTGGAAAATCTCCTCAAAGGATGGTCTGAGTTGTGGAAGCCGCATCCAGCAACGATCCATCAGAGTGAACCTGGTAAAGAGACATTAAACTTTATAATCCTGGCTCTGACGCTGGCTATAATGTTATCCCAGTCATTATAACGACCATATATACGCCGAGGAAGGGTAGTCGATCTCAGGGCATGTGGTGACGTGGTTGGATAATTAAAGTAGAAATTATGTTTGTAATGTGTATGTTCTAAAGCATGAGGATTGATAGTCCCAGTGTGTACGAAATAAAACACTCCAAAATGGAACAAAGTGGATTAAAAAGTGTTCACCATTGACTTGGCAATTAAAATGTATGCGGTATGTTTACTGTGTAATGTATGCAGTAAACATTTTTTTCCATAGGTTATATCATCATTGGAGCGAAGGAAACTTTGAGTATGAAAAAAAACAACAAAATTTAAATTAAAACAGACAGAAGGCAAGACAGGAAAAGAAAAAAATCTGCTCCATGTACATGGCATTACAACATATATATAGCAAACATGTTGCTACCTGGCATGGGCACCACAATTATATTTTTCTCAGAATACAAAGCATCTTTTTCATAGAATCCCTTACACTTCCAGTGAACTGGCGTCTGGTTTCATAAGCTTGCCACCTTTGATGATGAAATCTGCTACTTGATCTCCCTTCAAGTAATCATATGGTGTAGCCCCTGTAACAGAATCAATCGACTTTAAATGGACACATTAACAAGTTCGCCCCGTCATTTACACCAAAATATTTGCATGCTTGATATGATTGCGAAAACAATAAAATGCAGGTGCATTCTAATCTATTCTTCTTGAAGAGTAATTTTAGCCTTAAATGCATGATATATGTGCATGCTGGTCTTTTCATAAGGTACGGTAAAACGTGTCTGTCGTTTCTATCTTTGATTGCATGTTGTTAATTCTGTCAATTCAAACTTACGCTTGCATACACAGATAAATCTTGTCTTATCTTATGGTTGTCCCTTTACTGATGCAGACAGAGCAATCACTAGCGTATTCTTTTTTTCAACCGCATGTCCTTCAAATTGTTACAAATATAGAGTTTAACTATATTGACAGAAAACAAATCTACTTTTCTCCATACATTTTTCATCGATATGACTAAAAGTGTATATTGTACCATGACAGAATATTTCCCACAGCAGTACCCCAAACGCCCAGACATCTGAGTGAACTGTGTGGACCAGATCTGTCAGTGTCTCAGGGGACATCCACCTCATTGGACGGTCAACCTGGACAGCAAATACCTTTGGTAGTACAAGACATTGCTTATACCACTGACAAGTCAGATTCATGACACCCTATCCTGGACTTAAGGGTAAAGCATCAGACTTAATGAAACTATTTTTGCAATATTTTTTCATTTAGTTGTAAGTTGCCTTTTGGGAGAAATCAGACTGTTAGGACAGAGATTTAGTCTGTATCCCCATACCTCTTGCATAGTATATATCTTGATAACGTAATATTCCCCCTTACCCCACGCTCGTTCTCCGATCTCTCCCTGTCTCTGACTGCCTCTGCCATGGCAAACCCGGTCAGCTTACACTTTCGGTTGGAATCCAGCAGAACATGGAAGGAGCTCAGGCTGTAGTGAAGAACTGGAGGCTGTAATCGAATTATAAAGAGTTACTAGGATAAAGATGTTCTCTAGGCAGTCAGTTGGAGTCTTCTCTTACTGGTATATGAAGTGGTGACCCGATGCACAGATATCTCAATAACAGTTACTTGTGTGGTATATTTAATGACGTGTGAAGGTGCAAATGTGGGTTGTATTTTTTATGGTTCATACACGAAATGTACGGGTTCTACTGGTAATTTTTATTTGGATTTTAACATGACAATGCGAATTACACAAAAAATGTATATGACTACCATGTAAAGTTAGCATAGCAAAAGACGAAGCCGGCCGGACATTGTTGTTTATTGAGCTGTGTGAATTAGGATATAACAGCATCACTGGCTGTAATCTAGTGTCATATAACAAGATTTTAAGAAACAGACACACCACTTGGTAGCAAATTTAAAGTTGTGAAATGGACTTTTATACTTACCTGTAACTTGGAAATAGCCAATGATCCAGACGCACATTGTTGAGCTATTTGCAGAAGACCACTTTCCGATAACGCCTGCTTCATGTTAGCATACAGGCCTTGAGATGTCTGTCTCAAGTAAGTATTCAAGTTCCCCAGTACTAATTCCTCAAACACAATGGCCGGTCGATCTGGAATGATGGCCAGTGTGCCTTTTTATTTCACCTGTCAAGTACACGTTAATACTTATTAAAGTTACTGTTACTGAACATCCACTGTGATATACATACATATGACTGGTATTGTAATAACATCGTAGGGATATAACTTTGAATCATATGACTAAATGATACCTGCACATGTAACCAGAAGAGGTCTAACCTGGAAAAATAGCTTGCAGATTGCTTGGAACATTGTAAAAGGTTGTTAGGAAGCTTATCATGCTTATGTTAAGCATACATCCGTTTAAATACCTGTAACATACATTCCTGCCAGCGTAATGACGTTGTCATGAGACAGACGAGACATCGCCCGAGCCTGGCCAAGCAGATATTTCTCCAGGCATGTGTTCCTTACTATGAATAAATTTAAAGAAAACGGAGATCATCGTGATTAGGTATAAACACTTATATTAGAACATACATATCCAGCCAAAATTGACACCAACTACCCACCCCCACCCCCCATCGCCTCAATATATTTTTTGCGCAAATGATTTCAGTTGCAATGTAATTAATAAAACAACAGTGTTTTACGTGTGTAAACAAACCGTGCCAAATAATAGTTAAAACCCTGGAACTGAGGGAGACATATGAAATACCTTTCAGTTGCTTCGCAACGTAATTCCCATTGGCTGCTGCAGCTTTACAGATTGTAAAATGCACACCAGAATTAATCTGTTTTCCAAACTGTACGTCCCTAATGACAGGAAAGGAGGTGTGCTGCAGGTCATCATATACAGCTGGCTAAAACAATAAAAATACTGATATGAAAGATAATACCACATACTAGGTACATTTGTAGATAGGTATAATGACACGGGTGCCCAATCTGGAACCAAGGTGGAATATTAAATTGAATGTCTTCTTCCAACTTTTCATTTTAGTTATATAAAGATATTTATGTTTTTAACTTATTTTTATGTCTCTTAACTTATATAATGTCAAATGCAAAGAGAAGGACTGATTCCGACGTGGCACAGCCGAAGCCATCTGGATTGCCAAGGAAAACCCGCCTCTAAACAGAGACAGAGGCAGGTACATTCTCCCCCCGGTCTACAACCAACATATTGTCATCACGTGACACATCACACAGGAATCATGTGACGACACGGAAACTTCAGACAATTGAAGAAGGGCCGAGATATCGGGCCGAAAGCGCTTGACTTTCGCCTATAACACTGGTGAAAACGTGATTTTCTCAATATTATATATGTTGTTTTGATTTTGTCTTGAATGTAGGTTACTAGTATATCCGCGGAGCGATAAGTAGCATCAGCACTTAACTTTCTAATCCAGTAAAGTATTTGCCATAAGTAGAATACGCAACATATGCAGTACATGTGCTGCTTTCTAAATTAGGCACAAGTGAACAGTGGATTGGAAAGTGCCTCAACGTCACGCTTATACTGTTGATCCTTTCAAATTACTACTATGTAATAATACCTGTACAATTGTACGTTCGTTCCTGCCAAGAGATTCGTATTCGGAAACTTGTGTAATGGTTGTGTTCTCTGATTTTTGAGCTGATGAAGGTTGCATATTTACATATTCCGGCTGGTTTGATGTACTTTGTGAAGACACGTCCTTTTTCGTCCGTCCTAGAAAAGTTTAAAAGTTGGAACACAATTTATATTAGATATAAATGTTATCATTGTATAGTAAATTGCCAAAACGTTGGAGCCAGATACATGTACATTCAGTCGACGGGACCCCTAATATGTCTTAGGAGTACATAAAATTAATAATAAAATTTAAAATTACAAAATACTTTTATAAAGACATTCTATCAACCTACGTTTCAAAAAGAAATTCAAAATATGACCCTCTTATAGAAAGAAGCACTGCTTGCAATAAGACAAATACCAGGAATAATACTTAGAGATGATTCAATTATCACTAACCTGGTAACCTAAGAAGTCCTCGTTTGTGTAGAATGACAAAGACTGTAATGACTAATATAACCAACAGGCCCACCACAACTCCCACTACCACAGGAATTAAAACCGACGAACCTGAAAATGCGACAGGAAAAGAAAATGAAATATAATGTGCCACGTGTGTCACCACACACCGTTATAAGTACCCTACTGCTCTGAAATGTCTGATGTTACTTGCTTAAGACAGCACTGTAAGTATTATTTTTATTTGTTTTTAAATTTGTTTCATAACCATGCATGGGTTGGTTATGTTAAATGAGATCTATCACGGAATAACATATAAGACATTTATAAGCAAAGCAAAATGTTTTCCCAAAACACAAAAAAGCAACGCAATTGAAAGATTGAACCTGTCGGCGTAGTATATCATGTGTCACGAAACCAAGATATATACATACACGTTCACTTTCACAGATCGTCATATCCCCCAAATCAAATTATACCGTGGTTAAAGATAAAACTGGCATGAATCCGTTATCACGATGTTAGACAAATGTTCTAACCATTGTGTAGAGGCAAACATTCTAGCAGATAACTTACTGGATCTGCTTTTAGATGCCCCGTCGGATCCTACATAGGACTTAACTAAATCATCAGCTTCATACAGATAGAAGTCAAAGCTGTACTGAGACGCCCCGACAGGGATGTCGACAGTGGCAGTATTTGTGGTGGTTGGATCATTGAGTGTGGTGTTAACACAGGACTCGGTGTCATCAACATCGCAGCTCCTAACAATGACGTGGCTGACAGATCCCGATATCTTCCACTGTATAATGGCCTTAGATTCCTCTAGGGTTATCTCCTTTATCTCCATGGTAGGACAGGCTGGAAGGGGCAGACTCATTGTCAATACAATTAAATCGATATGATATACACACATGTGAGATGCTACAGTCATTTCTCTAAATTAGGCTTCATAGTCACTTTCAACATACATGTAGGTCACCCTCCCGAATGTGAAAACTTTTTTTCCGCTACTACTACATGTAGTATAACTGGTCACCCCTCTAATATGGACACAATGTCTTGGCAAATAGGGTGGTCTCCTGTCCTGCTGTAAAATTGTCAATGAAGCTTTCCAGCATAAGTACAGTAAAGGTAACAAACATGCGAGCATAACTGTGTACCTAGGATCTGGCAATAAAGAAGCCTGCCGATTTGCTATATGCCTGTTTTGAGATTCTCACAACATAATTACACAATAACAGTTTGCTCTAATCATGTTCGTACATACACATGTACTTGAGGTTAATTGTAGACAGATTCTGATTACATCCATGTAATGTCAGCATCGTTAGGGAATATTCGCTTGCTTTTATTTGTGTACTGTAGCACTTGTAAGTATTTGGTCATCGCTGACCGTTCCAGTGTGCATGGTTATGTTCTAATACTTCTTGTGCTACATTTAACATACTCATCAGCAATGGCATCTAGTCAAAATGATAATGGACAGAATACTTCAAGAGATACCTAGCTCAATATCCAGAACAATACCTAAACAGTTTCTTAACAAATAGCATAAAACATGATATGCTGCACTAATCATATATCTAACTACTCATGTAAATGATATTAATATCAAGAAAAAAAGAGTGCAATCACTATAACAGGTAATCAAATTTCTACTGCAATTAAGTCTGACTGATAAAATGCATTGCACAATTACCACTTGCCAAGAGATTATCGTTAATATATCGACACCTACATGTATATAATGTACTGCCGGCATGTAAAATCTAATAGCATTGCTATCAATTTTGAAAGACACTTCTACTAGCAATTGTGTAAAGTGAAGAAGCTTAGTGCAAATTACACACGAACCACTTGTTATATGTACCTGGTACTGTATGTTCTATATCATCTCCTGGTGACTCCCCGTAGCTGTTTGTTGTAGTGATACTAAACTCATAGTGTGATTCTGCCGTTATCCCGTCCATTAGCTTATACACCATCTTATTCTGTGATGTGTCTTCTGGTATAGGGCCAACACTATATTCCTCCCCACTGTCTGTGTTGACGTAAGTTATGGTGAATGTTTGCAAGGACCCGCCATTGAATCCAGGTATCCACCCCAGTGTGGCACTGATACAGGTTGAATTGATCACTTTGAATTCCGTGGGAATGAGTGGAGGACCTGTGGAAAAAAGTAGCAAAGGTTCATTGTTTGTTATAGTTTGAGAATACAGAGCGAATCTGGATAATGTGTTAAAGTACATACAGATGTATGGTTATTTAGAAGTATCACTGTCAATGTTTAACAGATGCATAAATGGAATATACAACTTATAGAAGGGTTCTAAATAATCACCAAATTAGTTCCGAACTAATTGACGAGACCTGCATTCTTACACAATGTATGTACAAATCAGCATTACATCTCTAACAGCCAGATACCAATTTAGAAAAGAGCAACACTCAACCACAAATCTCAGCTACTACTGCTGGAAATATGGGTACATGTATGACTCAGGCTTGTGATTTACTAGGCTTTAGGGTCTGGTTCTGCACTGAAATCAGTTTTATCATAATTAAACCCCGCCCATGCTTTGCATGGCGGGGTTTCTTACTTTGCGTTTGTCTGTGTGTCTGTGTGCGTGTCTGTCTGTTTGTGTGTCTGGTAACAAAATATCTGGAGGCCTTCCCTCTGACACAAGGAGGAAAC
>JAAUYG010268951.1_pt1 | contig 11040 bp, 6 predicted proteins | sample 7278091 | NCBI WGS metagenome assembly JAAUYG01 (sample SAMN14350201, study PRJNA611818) | marine sediment metagenome | isolation source: surface marine sediment (0.6m) | place: French Polynesia: Moorea | collected 2018-08
CCCCCCCCCCCCCCCCCCCCCCCCCCCCCCCCCCCCCCCCCCCCCCCCCCCCCCCCCCCCCCCCCCCCCCCCCCCCCCCCCCCCCCCCCCCCCCCCCCCACACAAACAGCAGACCCCAAACTGTAGACGCTCGGTCATTGTACACACAATAATCTGTTACCAGCAGGTAAACCCAGAGGCCGGGATCCTTAGTGTGTGACCGTAAAAACTTGCTTCAGCTCTCCCGGTCAGTCCCTCCACCCCGCCCCTCACCAACACAGGAAGGTAAGGAGGCAAGGATTACCATGGTAATCAGTACAACCTGTCACTCAACCAGATTATCCACAGTTAATAAGCCTCAGGTGGTTTCCAGCAAGCCTCCAAGATTTACCATACCAAAAGACAAAGTTGCAGATACATTGTCATACTAAAAACCATCCCAAAGGCGAAATGAGAACCTGGGGTTTGTCCTGTTTAGTACAACCCTCAAACTGGCTAAGATCCCACAGTATTTGATGACAATTGTGGTTACAGACAGATTCCAGTATGTAGTGAGCCTCCAGGGGTCAGTGACCTTACTGTACCTTCCACATCAGGTTGTTTGTCTTACACACATAGAGGTAGCCAGGTACATACCTGGCTAGTGAGCATTGGTCTACATACACACAGATACAATATACCATACCCTCCAAGCTAGGCCACAATTCACTGGCAATCTGCCAATATTATTCTGGATATACCCAATCGGAGAATCACGGACATTGCCAGATTGATGATACATGGGTGGGATGCGTTCATCCAAAGTGTATCAAGTTAGCAAGACTCATGGGCTGTTTACACCTCAATGTAAAGTTGTACTTTCAGTTTATGCAGGCAGTTGGTATCCTGCAATGTGAGGTGGCATCCCACTACTGAGCAATGAGGCAAAATATCCAAACATATCTATTTATGTTTATAAATCCACCCTGGTACTTGTCTACTCATTCCTGGTCACAGCATCAGGAGACTGCACAAAATGATTACAGCGCATTGGTTAATTGCTTGACATACATCCATACAGGATTCTGGAGACAGGTCCCTGATTTCTGAGGTGGTCTTTAAAATAATCATGCCTATTTAAATACTATTTATGATATTCAAGACTGACAATACAGTGAAACCTGTCTTAAGAGACCACCACTGTCAGGAGACCACCTTATATGGCCAATAGGGTAGACACGTTCCACTGTAAAGTAATCAGGCATGACCCCCCCCCCCCCCAATCTGAAGCCGCCCATACTTCTATACTCTATACTCTGGTCCCTCTATTTAAGAACACTCAAGGGATAAAGAAAATATGGTCTTATATTAGAGATGGCCATAAAAAAGGTCAATTAACACACAGAGTTACACTTTGGGACAATATCAAGTGGTCTTATAATCAAGGATGGTCTTAAAATAAAGGGCTGTAAAATAGAGGGGCTATTGTGGTGGTCTTAAAAGACCAGTTCTCGTGGTGCAGTCCAAACATGTACCTGTTTTAATGGCCGCCTGGGAGATAGTTATCTGATGATAATTCAGTGACTTCCTTGGTGACCTTTTACTGTATATCTGTGGTGAGGGTGGGATGACGGGTATCCATACATAACAGATATTGGGCATCAGTTCTAGATTGATATCGCGCAATATCGCAATGCTTTTCGCCAGTTTCTTTTTGTATTTGCACAAAATGCTGACTTGCACACAAAATGCCTGTCTTGCGGTTATAATAGCATTCATGACTAAAATCTGCCTGATGTTGAGTCAGCCCAACTGAGGTGTTCTCATACATACCCAACACCTAGCTACCTGCTACTGGATAGTCACAGTGTATGGCCTTGAAACTGCCAGGCGCAAACAGATATAGGGGGTTTCCTGTTGTCTTGCACCTAGGCCTGACTTTGACAGAACAAAAAAATATTGCCACCAACTAAGGAGGAGGTAGTTCATAGCCTTAAACATTTCAGATCGGTGAGTAAATAAAGTCCTTCCTGACCTCGGAGCACCCAGGAAATAACGTTGGAACGCAAGAAAACCACTGAAATAACACAGAGTCCATGGTCATAACCACAGACAGTTACATCATTAGCAGGGGGAGGGTGAGTAATCAATATATGCCTAACCATGTCCAAGGAAGTGAAACGTCTCTGTCAAAATTTCCGAATGGAAGACAGTCAAGACACTGAAGGCAAATCTGAAGATCCTTTAACACCCAAGTCGGTCTAATCTAATCTGAAGTCATTATCTCCAAGGAATCTTCCCAAGTTCCCCTGGTATCTTTCAAATCAAATGTCTTCTTGGCCACCCATAAAGAGTATTTTTTTTTCCTTATTTCACAAAGATGAGATCATCTTTTTTATCTTTTAACTTGTTTTAGCTTAAACCACAGCTTGACGAAATAGGGATGAACAAGGAGGTGGGAACTCTCCCCCCTACCCCCTCCCCCACCCCCCTCCCTTCCAGGGTTGAGACACATTCCACTGGCAGAAAATATTATTGGCCAATTTGTAAATACCCTTGTCCTAAACCTGCACTTGAAACGTACAAACAGAATGTACCCAGCCTTGTAAGTGTTCAATCAAAAGGTTGGCGGTGGAGGGGGCCCAGGTATCAGACCACCATTTGTTTGCACTGAGGAGGTGGCAATGCTATACAAAACGTAAATCATAGTGCAAACCCGAACCTCGCCAACCCCTATTGAGAGGGTCTTTGTGCGTCATACTGAAGGCACTTGTATCATGGACTATTCAAGCCTATTGCCCAATAAAAGTACTTTGGGGGGTTACTAGCAGATGAGATTGCCTGATCTTTGTCAAGGGTGGTTGGTTGATGGGTGTAGGTGGGACAAGCCAGTTTATGGCAAGCTACATGCCTATCAGTCATATCATCATGTCCTTATGTCTGCAATAAATCCTACTTTCTGACTGGCACAGTTATTTCAAGCATTTAGTACACATAATCTTTATGTCTGACAGACCAATGCTAACCAACCTGGTTCCAGTTTGTTCTATTACTATGTGGGTGTTCTTCTTGAATCACTACATCACATCCTTGGCAAAACCTGATCATTTTATTTGGAGCGAAAAGGAACACCTGAACATTTATCACATCATTTCAAGTTCTTCCAGGTAGCTGTAAATTTCCCGGACATTACCACTAATAGCATAAATTGACTGGGGAGAGGTTTGTTATGCAAGGTCTCACATTTCTGGGAAATCCTATATGATGTACATGCTCCTTAATTCATTTGCTCTTTCAAGCATAATAACCACTTTTCTAGAACTCCAGATTGCTATTTTTGTTTTAGGAAGGAACCTGTCAAGCCAATAGTGTCATTAGTTCAGTTTAACACCATCCCCTGGGCTAAATAGTCGCTTTCTGCAAAGTTGCCCTGACCAGAACAAACAACACTCCAGGATAAATGTTTGGCTCATATTCCGGTATTAAACAAAGCCATTATATCTACAGGCTGATGCTCAGTCTCAGTCGGCAGCCCTATTTCTAGGAACGGTTGGTCGGTCCAGCGAGGCAGGCCTGATAAAAAAAAACACGCAGGCAGGAATTATGTACGCAGATTCGGCAAAACTGGCTGCGATCTTCCTCCCTTCCCTGCTCGGTTAAAGTTAACCCACACACGCACGTCTAAAATGACACAAGTCTATTGGCCGGGGATGTTTAGAGCCTAGATATCATAACAGGCAAAGCGGCCTGTACAGACAGACAGAGCCCTGGCTAGAATCTGCGTCATGTCGGAGCCTTGTTCACAGAAAACCCACACCCGTCAATGTCGGACAGCCTGCTCCAGCCCTGAGCGGGGCCTCTGCCTGCCTTTCTTTTCTCTTTAGAATCCGGTCTGTCCTAATTTTTTTTTCTTTCAGTGCAGAGCAAAGCGTCATAAAGCTGAATACATCACTTGGTCTGGCAACATCCCGACCCGACCTTGCCGAAGGTGGATTTATGTTTTATATTGAGGGGGGTTTGCCGAGGAGAAAGGGGGCATACGGTGCGGTGCGGTGCAGTGCGTGGCTGTGTGCAGGGTCGGTGCATGTGGGTGGTATGGGGATAGGGGTATGTTACAGGGATGTGGCCCAATTAATGGTCCAGCTGTGATTTCTATAGGACATATTGAAAACCAAGGCTACCTTCTTGTTTACTTAGTCTGATATAACAAAAGGATGGAGAGCTACAGGTGATGGCCCAAGCCAGCTCAGGTAGCATACTAGTCTTAGTTTCAACTGGTCTACAATGGGTGGGGGGTTGAAACAGATCAATATTTAACTGATCAGCCAAGCGTGACCACCTGTAGCAACAGGGGAACAATTGTTCTGGGAAGCCCAGAAGTCATGCATCAGTAAATACTAACCTTCTAACACATAACCTAAACCAAGATTTGGCTTGGCAAAGCAAGGACAAATGCATGACAACCATTATATTAAATAACATTCTAAGCAATCAAATCTCAATTCATGTTGCAAAAGTAGATATGATTTTTTTTCCCAGGCGAGCAAGCGGCTTAATATTTCACAAATGCAGTTTGAAGCGTGGATACTTACGTTAATAATTCCACATATATCCATTACTATGTATGTTCACAATATATCTTGTGTTCATATACTGGGGTGACTGCATGTATTCCTTTAGCGGCCAAGAAGAAACCGGAACTCTCAACAAAAATTCACACACCACTAAATATAACTCTGGTGGGAGCACACTATAACCATGAACCACACACAGTCACAAAGTCTGGCTTCCTGTATTCTTTCCTTGGAGTCTTTGCCATTCAGGAAGCAAAACTAAACTACGGTAATTTATGGAGATGGGTATTCCCCGGTGGCGTGTTCTATTTTGTATCCCAACAGGTGCTGATCACTGCAATCCATGATATATCCAAGATAATATCCAAAGGTAAACTGTACAAAGAGCAGCAGCAGCCTGCCACTAAACAAGCCTGCAACCATGTTGGTATTCCCTGCTAGAGTGAAGGCACAATCAAAAGCCCCGCCACTGGAGGGCAGAGGAGCCTGTTACTATCCCTGGGCCAGGCTAGCTTACACACTAACCACTGGCATTGTGATGTTTAGACAGGCTCAGCCACCTATTTAAACCTTTCCTTATACCTGCCTGCCAGTTCACCCTCAGTTCACCCCCAGCTGTAGGGCTCCGCTTGGGCTCCTGGTCCTGCCTTCAGTCTTTAACACCCCCCCCCCTCCCCTCCACCATGCCACCTTCTCCCCTCAGCCTTTGTAGGCTAATAATCTGAAGCCCAGTCAAGACCAATAAAACACTGTGCTAAACTGTGTGTGCCTTGGGGAGGGGGGGAGGGGAATCTACCATTGTTAACTGGAAGTAGAAATAACAGTCCCATTAACTCCTAGAAGATCTGGGAACTGTGGACTATCAGGAAGCTTGTATACCAGTATATAATGTATATATACCCCAAGGTGTACCTGTGTTTGGGATAGGACTGAGAAAGAAAGCATTTTGGGTCCAATTATGATATGCTACCTCAGGTGTGGCCAGCCGTCATGGTTCGGTGAGCAGGAACAGTGGTGACACTAGTCCAGGCAAGGCAGATGACAGGACACACTCCCAAACAGGCAGCTTCGTTACACCCTGGACACATTTTCCAACGAAAACATATTGGGTCTTTGTCAGAGGCATTTTTGAAAAGCAAGTAGGAGGGGTAAAATTCCATAGTAAAAGAAGGAAAGCAACATGTCCATTCTGTTTGACCTGCATCTGCTAAGAACTTGATTCTGTGCCAAAAGCCCACAATGAAATTTAATGGAATCTTTGGTAAACAACACGGCTGTAAGGTACACAACACCCAAAAGCAATCCCAAAACATTCTCACCCCAATCTGTCTAAATTACTTGACGCAGTGATGACTGATTTAATCACCAAGGGGGCCTTTGTCATTTAATTGAGAAGCAACCTACTTGCATGGATACCTAATGATTACAATCAGTAGGCGCTCATTCATGATTTTCATGACCTGGCAGGCTCCTCTTTGTGATAGCAACTGCACAGGAGGCTAACCAAGTGGGCAATTCCTGCAATATGAAGCGTGTAATCAATGGGCTTACCACCCACACTTCCTGATACAATAGCTATTCAGACGGACACTAATCCTGCTGTTAAGTACGGACTTGACTACAGTAGCTAGGCCACGTTCCAGAGTGTACGATATTCACTTATATTTCAAGTCCGTAATATGGTCTTTGGTTTTGTCAAACCGGGAAACATACTTTGCAATTTCATTACATTTTGTATGTCGGAAAGAACTGTCTGGATTGCTGATACCGATGTAGGTTTAATATGAAAGCACTATATTATTAATGTTAACCTAATTAGGTATAAGCTTCCTTTAAGGCTCTCAGCCACACCTGGGAAACCTGAGAAACCAGTCTCCACTGTACATGTATACAGTCTAACCTGTTCTAAAAACAACCTGTATATAAAGACCAGCTGCTTATACAGACCACATTTTACAAGTCCCTAGCCGTATGCTTTCCATGTTATTAAACCTGCATATAAAGACCACCTTTTATTTTGTTTGCCCCTAAGGTGGTCTTTATATACAAGTTTCACTGTATTTAGAATTCAGTACCGATTTGATGGTTTACAATACATTAATATTGGTCAGGGCACAGTGATAAATCCAATGATTAGATCTTACATCCAAACAGCACAAGATGGCAATATTCTCAATACCAGTGAGACACACATACCCTACCCATTGAATATCTCACGATGGCAGCACTAGACAGTTATTACAACTTCCCCAGTTGCTGTTGTATGTGGAGTGGACACTGTCTTCAATCCCTGAATTATGGTTATCCCCCCCCCACCCCCAACCTTTTCCATCTCTCTCCTCCTCCAAACAGATCATTGCCATTCATAGGGCAGATGGTCACAGCGTCAGAGTTGAAATGACAAATTGCCTGAATATCCTTGCTCCTGTCCCCCCCCCCCCCTCCCCATTCCCAAAACGCCCAGAGAGGAGAACCTTATTAAAAGCTGCCCAAACAGTCAACCTGTTGGCTTGAACAAAGCGCTGGAACAACTCGTTGAGCCACAACAGCGCTAAGGCTGTGCTCATCAATCATTAGGGTGTCCTCGCGTCTTCTTTCTAGTTAGCCTTTCCGTGTCATCATCCGCTCAGCCAGGATAGAGGCATGTATGTATAATTTACTCTGAGGAAAACATGGCCTGCATTAAGATAACAATGCGATCGGTGAAGCCTACCGACTTGTCTACTGATAAAATCCATTGTTCGGTTGCAAAACTGGTTTAAATACTGATGTCATAGCATTTACTTGCTATCAAAGCAGGGTTATACAATAGACGTTGCCTAGTTGATATAAATGCTGGGATGTATTATTTTAGGTCTATCAGTCTTCTGTATGGCGCCAGGCATTCATATTATTCAATAATAAGGGGGGGGGGGGGGTTACTGGAGGCGTCAACTTTATGTATCAGATAGAACTGGGCTAACAACTCCTTACACAATCTAGTTAACTCATACTAGTTGTACAGACCTGGATGCCCGGATGTATAGTTGTAATGCATCCTAATTCAATTAAATGGTTTATATCCTGGGAACTTTCGGAGCAATGAAACCTGAAGCTTTGTAGTGAAGTACCATATATCTTGTACTTTATCTTAGCTTTTAGTGTATGCATACCTTAGTTTTTAGTGTATACAATAAGGCCAGTACTTATACCTGTCTTACAGTTTTCAGCATATGCAATGAAGTAAGAAATTTCAGTGAATACAACACTGCAGTAGTTGCACTTTATCTTAGTTTTCAGTATATGCAATGAATCACACTTCAATGCATGCCAAGCATTCTTCTATACTTACAGTTTCCAAATGACAGTATGGAATCCCTAGCTATTCCTTGTTAGATCTTCATTTGGATCATGGATATTCTGGAGCAGTTGGTACACTTGCATTAAACTGCATTTATCTAAGGTAGCTTTAACAATTAGTCACAGACTTATGTACATACAGTATGTCGCAGAAATACAAGTTCAAGTTGCAGACAAGTCAGATATATTTGGCAAACTGTATTATGGATAATATCCAGGTGTACTAGAGCAGGGACATCAAACAGTTCCGGAATTGAGATTACTAGAGATTACTACACTTGAAGTCTGGTTTCAATTCCCAATTTAGGTCTTGCAGTTGAGCCATAACTATAAGTCCCATTGTGTGAAAGAAAGTGCCAAAGCAATGCAACGATATGACGATGCATGAGACGAGTAAAATTTTTCTACTGGTATCCATTTATTGCACAAGATATCCGGTGGACTTTCCGGTGGACAGATATCCTTCCTTCCGTATTGCCTCGCACACCCGGTTAGATCTGTAAAGGGCTTATGGCTGTAAACAACCACCTCCGTACGATGTATACCCGCACGGGTCAATAGCGAGGATGAGGGAGTAAGCAACTGAAAGCATAGACGGTCATCAGTCATTGCACAGCCTGCTTACTACATATAACCCCCCACCGTAGCCCTAGCACTGTGATTGATCATATCATCCATGTCACACCCCACGCATAGCATACCTACGCTTCATTGCCACCACACCACGCCACGCACAACAACAATGACAAACCAACCGGCGGCTTCCCTAACCAAAACAATCCCCTGTTTGGCTCTCTTGAGAAATCTACAGCAGCGCAGTCTGACCAAGAAGACAATAGTCTATATAGAAGCGATGATGTCAAGAGCAGAGAGGCGGCTATCTACCGGCGGGGTCGGTGTGGAGGCAGGGCACTTGTTATTGATGTAACTCCCGCCTATTATTATCCATCAGTGGCCACTGGCAGCATCCCTGGACTTCAGCCACTTGCAGGAGACATCCTGTAGGCTATGTTAGTACAGTGAGACAGTCAAGATATCAGGGTATAATAAGGCTACTGTAACCTACACCCTCTCTGAAGTGCGGACACTAATTTGGATCATTAACAGGAGTTGTTCTATGTGTGGCATTTTCACTCAAAAACAACCCTCAAAGTCCATGAAAGTGTGTTGAGCACAGATTACCATTCTAAGGTTGGCCTAACAGTACACTGTATACATGACTTCTTAGGTTACATTATAGTTTTATACAACATACATATACATACATACAAAGTGAATACATATATAGGCCCTGCTCTGAGCCACATGTGGAGATGCTTTCAGTGATATACAACCCTCCTGTCTGTCAGCCTGTCTATATCCTCACTACCCACCACAAAGTGGCCAGGCCTCAACTGGCCTGCCAGCGTGACCTCTGACCTCCGTCCCCGGGCCAGAAACTGCTATGTAGTACAGTGAAGCTTCCCTTTGCAATTATATAACTGGCCAGCATCTATAAATACATAGACCTCATTTCTCAGTTTAAAGATCAAGACGACTTTTATCAATTAAGCTTTAGGTTTGAAGTCAACCTCGGTCAGGACTACAAAAATAGACCATTTAGCCACATTCTTTGAGGGGGGGGGGGGCTTGTTTCGAAGATATTTTCACTCTAAATCACCATACCTTGGCAGGAAAGTTTCCTTGCTTACTCTTCAGCTCTTCTGGCAAGTATCTGATGAGCCACGGTTATCCACAGTCACCACCAGTTACCTATAATTTATTATTACGGCCAAATGTGGTAGAGAACTACTACCCACAGATATCCATCCACAGCTTGCTCTATTCTCAATCTTGAACCACTACTCAAAATATCCACATCATTAATCCCAAGGATGGAGTTCTTTCTGCAAGTACATTGCCACTTCTCAAAGGTTCCCCAATCAGCAAACTCCGGTTTGCAGCTCTACATTCACAGTACCTAGAAGTCCATAACAGCACTATAATCATTTATCATAGCATCCCCTATGTGTCACTTGCCACTGTTTCAACTCAGACACTAGGAAAGTGACCCCAGTTCATAAGGCAAGCTTGCCAGAGGCGCTAGCTAGCTACCTTTCCCTGGCTGGCCCAGTATCCAGCTGTAGTAGCTGGCAGGCAGGCTAGTGTCTCCAGTATAGCCCTGGAGCCCCCCTTTCTCTGACTGAAGCCTAATTGAATGACTGTTGTGTACATAGCTTTCTGACTAGGGTCATTGATTTTGTAGGGTGGTAGGTAAGGTAGCCAGTGGTGTAATGTGTTCACCAGTCTGGCATTCACTACTCTAGAAATGTCAATCATCTGCAGAGAGCCATCAATCACAGTGTAAGCCAAGTATATGACAATGGGGGGGGGGGGGGGTTGTGAGTGGTGGTATGCATCTAGGGAGAAGGCTCCACTCACCCATTCCTGTATCCAGAACAAAGCATCACCCACTTTAATCCATATCCAGAGTGTCCCCATACTGGACTGGGTCACATCTTTCCAAGACTAATCACATCATGTTGTCACATAATCAATTATCGCAGGTTCTGAGATTCCTGTAACATCCCGGATCTTATAAATGAATTATTATAACATGGTCCAGATTGTCCAGGCTACCAGTATCCTGATAATATGAAGTCACATGATATCTTCAGAACACAACTGGATAACAGAACTCTTCCCTGCCATTCAGGACTTGTTGAGTTGCTAAATATCCTCTACAGAACTGTGACTGACTGTAGCATTGGTCCCAGTGCAGTCACATTTTCCATGTTCACATTCTCTGGATTCACATTCCCTGCATCAAAGCCTGCTGAGTAGCTTCATCAGATCCAGTGCTTTCACTACATTTTCCAGCTTTTCCATTTCAACACCCTTGATCTGGCAACCGTAATTTCGATTTGACAAAACAAATTACTGGTATGCCTTTGTCAGACTTTACATCAAGTCAAGGATGTACATATTCATCCCAGGTCTGCCGGGACTGTCAGGAAACTGCTCCCTTTACCAGCTTACTTTCTACCTGTGTTTATGTGTATGGTTTAGGGAAAGAAGGGGGGGGGGGGGGAGGGTTATAAAAAAAAAAAAAAAAAAAGGCAAACCTGGGGTGGATTTTAAAGTTTGATTTAAAAAAACACAATATGATAAAGGGAAAAACCTGGGGGAG
>JAAUYG010044966.1_pt1 | contig 11039 bp, 7 predicted proteins | sample 7278091 | NCBI WGS metagenome assembly JAAUYG01 (sample SAMN14350201, study PRJNA611818) | marine sediment metagenome | isolation source: surface marine sediment (0.6m) | place: French Polynesia: Moorea | collected 2018-08
ATCACCACCAAAATCTAATCGATTGTTCCTTGGCCGGCTCAGGACCCTTCCTAAAATTTTGGTAAAAATTGGTCAGTAACTTTTTGCGTAATCTTGATGACACACAGACACACACACACACAGACACACACACAAACTAACCGAAGCAAAAACATAACCTCCTTGACGGAGGTAATAACAATAAAGCTCGCACATAATCCAGCCCTGCCCCACATCCTTCATGCACCAATTACCGGCAACGTGACTTGTAGGCTCCACTCATCCTCTTTGGGGAATCCTTCCGACACGGGACTGCGGGGCTCGTGAGCGAGGTAGTTGACACGCGTGAGTTATAATAGTGACCCTGGTGCATTACTTATGTAATAAGCCAGATCAAATTTTAAATTTATAGCAAACGGAGGTAGAGGCTCGATATTCGGCTTCCCTTTACCTTTTTATGACGCATTTATTATACCCTCCCCGCTGATTTCGATCCGGTATGGTTCGGGAGGGGTGGAGTATTTTTGTGTGTTAAGCTTTCACAACTACTGAAGGTAGTGTTAAATGTTAAAAAAAAACACTTCCGCCATAAACACAGAAATTATCCGGTACATGCGGGGATGTTCGAAACCTGGCCCGTGTGATAAACCATTAAAGAAGCCCTGCGGCTAATCCGGCTTCAAGAATAGAGAGAATCTGTCGAGAAGACAAAAGAGAGCCCGTGAAGATTGTAACTCTAACAATGACTTCTCAAATCCCAGGGAGATCAATTCTCTTGACAGCGAGCGACCTTCTCATCGTAACTCGCCGTAACTCTGCAGCAGTCCGCTTCGATCGACGTAAGCGCTTTTTTATCTACCGACGAGAGAAACGATCTCTATTTTACGTTGTTTTTTTAATTTCTCGGCAATATCAGGGACTGAGTTCTCGGAACTACTTAAGACTAAATTTTAACTTACGTCACCGATCTGAGTACTGTGATTGGCTGAGAATCAGGCTGAATTCGAAACTTAGACTTAAGTCTTTTTTGAAAGCTCCCGCCCGGATTGCTTTCTAGTGCGACCTGGCCGTATGGATTTCTTCTGGTACAGATACGGCCACTTCCGTTTGGCCAGAAACAAAAGAACTTCCAACAAGATCCTTGTTGGCTGAAGACACGCAGGAAAGAAGATGACAGGCCCCGTTGGGAGTTCCCGCTGGGGGTAGTGTGTCGCCCGAAGTGTGCTAAGGTGCTGCCTTGAACAGCAAATGGTCGAAGGTGACACGTAAAGTGAGCTGTGCTGCGTGTCGCTCTAGAAAAGCCGCGGGACTTCGGCTAGAGTTACAGAGTGCGTGGCCAGTCATTCCAAATGCGTTGGCCACTACATGTATCGTCTATTATGTGATGCCTGTGATATCAGTAATGTTACACGCAATGCAAACAAAAATAAAATGGGCACCCGTGGTTGAGTCCGGTGTGGAAGCATTTTACACACACCTCAGATTCAGAACAAAACTTTGTGCGTATATGAATCGTTTCGATATGCATTGTCTATGGATAACAAATACTTAATTTATTGTAGTTGATACACAATCTCCTATTTGTTTTGTTGTTTATGTTTTTGTTTTTTTTGAAAGCAAAGGGGGCCCAGAGGTCTTTACATTCCGCTTGACCCAAATGCCCATCGATAGAGAGGCTCATTTCCAATAGGTACCGTATTCACCAGGGTTGTATGTTGGTCTTTAATCAGAAGTTCCTCAGTTTTAAACCGATGTTGAAACAAGTCCACACATTTTGAAACATTCATATCCAAATGACATTCTGCAGTTAAATTTATCACGCAGCTTTGGGCTTTTCAATGTATCCAAAGTACAACCTCATAACATGCCTTCAATTTAAATTTAAGTCTTAATTTTTTTTAAATTTTAACATTACAATTTGAAATTTTGTAAATCTATATAGTGCAATCTTTGTTGATACTTTTCCCAGGTCTAGGTCTACCTCACAGTTTCATGACTTGATCCACTTGGTGGATTCCGAGAAGATGTCACTCCAATCTGCCTCCCATATACTCCTCTAGAGTATCATATACATGTACTCTCCTGGAGTATACGGAATTTCGGGGAAAATAATAAGTAAAGAAAGAAAGAAAGAAAGAAAAGAAAGAAAGAAAGAAAGAAAGAAAGAAAGAACATTTACATTTTCGAACTTGTACATACATTTTTTAGATAATGTGCCCAGGATTGTCCTGAAATTTTGGCGACTGAATTCGCTTGGCGTCTTTGTGGAAAAAAAATCATGTAAAACTTTTTCTATAACTATACTACTGTGCTAAAAAAGTAATAAAATTCATAAAAGACCAATATCTCCAGACGTGTTGCACACGTGTTTTCGATCCATGCAGTGGTGTCAGGGGATAATTATTTAACAAACAGACCACAGACGGACGACGGAGGCTTTGTGTATTCTATTAGCTCTGCTTGTCGGAGTTAAACAGCAATTAGGAACTGGTCATTAAACGTGGAACTAAAGATCTCTTGCCTTGTATGTCAAACTTCACCGGACTGATCACTATACTAAGGTTGGTTAAATATGTTTATATATAATTTTCATGAAGAACCACCATGTCGTTTGTAAATACACTACCGTAACGCGATGTTGTTTTGATCCAGCGAGGATGCAACTTATTATGAGGCAAAATATGAAGTCACTAGTCTGACAAAAGATAGGGGCCTACATGTAAGTTCATGTGTCGGTGTAAAATATTTTGACAAACACGATGAGGCTATATTTTCCAAACACTACTATAATGTAGAATGATAAACTGATCTTGCAAAGGTCAAGGTACACACATATTACTATTTCCGTTCTTAAATCTCAATCGTAATTCTCCCTAGATTAACTTGCGCAGACGAGCAACTCTTGCCTCGTCAAGTACAATTACATGTACATGTTTAATATCAAAACTCTACCTTGTCTCGCCCGGGCATAAACTGACCTTTTGTGTCCAATTGACGGAATTTCACAGGTTCACTGTACTGTAAAAATATCGCTGTATATTTAAGCATTTAGATAAAATAAATCAGTTTCATCCTCACTTCTTCGGTATTAAAAGTCTTCCACGCGTATTTCCTCAAATTGAAATATCTACAAAGCAAATGGTTTCAAGTGCCAGTAGTAAGAGTTCCACTTCCAAACTGGTAGTAATGTTATGGCGAATTATATTGCAACGTTCAGGTTTCTTCAACCGCTTTAATGTCCTAACCACTGGTCTGAGAATCAAGTCATACCATTTTACATACGTGACTCAAAACATGCCACTATACCTTCACTTTATATTTCCGGGACAAATGCAGCTATCATGTAGATGTAGAACTTCAGTGACTCGAACAGTCATGCAATCGATACGTAATTCGTGCCGGCTGAGGTATGTTTGATTCTTGCCCATGATGGTGAGGTCTTAATATTTTCTTTGTACATATAGAGCTAGACCAGATCATAGCCTGGGAGTTCTTGTCTTGTTTACAGGAGTTAATCTACAGGTTCTGGAGTGGTGTTAAGAGAGAAGACAGGTTGTCTTAATATCAGTGGTAATTACTTTTAGTAATTCAAAGTAACTGCCACTGACGTTGACCACGTAAGGCTCCCTTGACTCACCAAATCCATCTGTTAGGTACGCATCTGACAAAGATGAGCGAACCAGTCGAGGCATTGTGATCCGTTGATAGAATAACAAACACCCGTCAAACACTAACTTACTCTCGATGACACTATTTCAAGTGATTTATGTCAGGATAAAGCCAGATTCTCAGTTTCGCACTTCTCACGGGTTATCATCATTCCTAGCATGCTTAGTGCAAATCAGATGCTTGGACAAAATGGTGAAATTGTTCAGCCTTCAATGTGTTTATTACAACGTAAGTGTTCAGAGTACAGTTGCGTAGGAAGTCGAATGTGTATTATATCTTTTTATTTATTTCAGGTGTTAAATTTAAGTCGAGCCATTAATGGTGAATGCATTAAATGTCTATACATCTACCTGTGACTTTCACAATTTTTTATGACGATCTGGACACTCAGCTGTACTGACCGCGTCTATACAGTTGCTTACATTTAGGTGTAACAGAATCAGGGTATACGAAAGAACCGTAGTTAACGTCGAAAACAGCTTTAGAAGTCTTCTCAGGGCGAGGGGCATGGTCTTTCCTTTTCACGTTATTTTGCATGCAAAATTTGTGATTTGTACGTCGTGCACATTGTACAGAACGTGGAAACAAACATGTCAACCAGAACCGCAATGATTTCGGTGGTTCACGTTGCTGGTTCTGCGAACAACTGCTGTTTCCCCAGCATATCGGCCTCCACTCTAAATATTTCATACTTGCCTTGACAACTTCCTAGAGCATAAAAGCTGGATTTTATGAGAAGGCATACTTTACGGCTCGCTGTAGCACAAGCGTCATGCATGATCAACTGCAAAGTCAATCGGTTTCAGCGGGCAAAGAGGCGTCGTCTGCCAGACAGGATGCAATCGACGGATAATTAGTACGTTACCTGCAGCCTACTGTACAGGTATAGAGGTTGCGGGGAGTATATGTGTGGGGTGGGGGTGGGGGTGCGGGTCATTTTAAAGCAAAAAATAAGCGCTAAAAAGGGGCCTAAGAACGTTTGGCTTTTTCGTTCTGTCACATATTATTGGCAATGGAGACACGAAGCTATGTTCGATGTCGTTAACAAACAAAGAAACTTACGGCTAAGATCCACAATTTCCGTAACTTAGGTCTTTGTATCAAAGATCTTAGTTACGGAAGTATTGACTTGACTTGTATCTTAACTCTCTGATCTAGGCTGGTCGTATCGGTATTATTGCCTCTATTTGGAAGCATGAGGTCTAGAAGGCTGTAGTTATAGTTTATTTGACAGCTGCAGTTCAGAACTACACAACAAATGGTATGCGACTCTATCTGTCCAGGCAAGGCCTATGTTGTCGTCGATGCACTACACCTGACCCCGCGTAACCGTGGTAACCGTGGTACTATTGTGGCACCAGTTTAGACACGGAAGAAAATCTCACAGGCAAGACGTTCGCTTTATATCGTCTACAAGACGCTGTGCTGCACGCGTCCACCCCACGGATAGGCACATATCACGCAATGCACTCTTATACAGGCATATCAGGCTGTGACTATGGTGTGATGCAACAGATTTGTGAAACGAGTGGTAGAGTTCTAATCAACCACTTTACAATAATAATATACTTAACAGTTCTACATATTTGCATATGTTCATAAGTACACAGCAACCAGGAAGCTAATATTAAAAATCTTGAAATCCTCTGCATATTGTGTTAGGCAGATGTATCATTCATTTCGGTATCGTAAATATTGAACTAAAGTTAGAATAATAAAAATAACGTTGCAGAAGACACCCTTTTTAACATGCATTTTATTGAGGTTAATTCCAATACAATATACCAATATTGGAATTGACCTCAATTAAATGCACCTTTTTAGTAATGGAGCATTAAATGAATGTAAGGTATGTTTAAGCAGGGCTATGTGGTCATTATTAGCTACACGTATGTTGCATTGGGAACCAGTAGCAGTTACTTAATATGACTTGTATTATTATGTCTAGAAAGAATACCGTTCCGGTAATATGTACAGTCGCGTGTAAAGATATTTTATAATAAAATGAATATAACCAAAAATTCAAAAATACATAAATACATACATGCATCCATCCACCCACGCCATGCATGTATGCATACATGAAAAGTAAAAGTATATTGGTTATTTAACGATGCATAATTAAAATGTACCTTTGAACAAAAGGTACATTTCACTTAATCCTTGGATAATCAGGAAACATTCACTTAACCCTTGTACATGATAAGCAGAATTACCTTTGAAAAGTCCGACTTCACCGCAGGCCATCATGCTGACTGTAACGGCCGGGTTAAGGTGGGCGCCCCCAAAATCTCCAAACGTCCACGCCATGGTGCTGACGATGAATCCCATTGCCATGGCGACCTGCACCACGTTACCAACGTTCATTGAATGGACCTCGTCTGGATTGGCCTCCCAATGTAGCGGGAGAGAGCTCTGGACAGACATTAGCATAAAAGTGCCGAGGAATTCCGCCAGGATATCTCGCCAGAAAACTGGCGTTTTCAACTCGGCTGCTGACCGCTTGAAATAAGCGTTTATGCCCATACTGTCAAACACGACAGGGGAAGATATCCGTGTGATTCTTCGAACGACGCCGAACTCTTACGAGAGTTCTTACGACTCCCCTCAACAGCTTGACACCTTGAGGGAACTGCGGTATGTCATCTGTACCGTAGCTGGCCACTTAGCCGACGGCGTGGCGGTTGAAGCTATTAGTCTCGACAGACAAATCGATAGTTTCATGCAGCCTCTCCAACTCCCCCCAGCCACTATGTGAACCCCCCAAACAGATCCTCATTAAAACACGGTTGTCACCGGCAAATCCCTGGTTCGTGATGGATAAAATTACTAATAGGCGATCGGAGCTGCCACAAAGATTACTCAACCAGTGGCTTCCGTCGAGTCGCCCCTTCTCCACGCTTACACGTATATGTGCGTTGCAAGCAAGAGCAAAGGCAGTAGGTAACTTTAAAACTTTTTTTCTTTTTGCGTTTACACACAACCGCCGCCTTTCCGTTCTACTGCTACATGTACGTGACATTTGGGGATCGCAAGGAGGCCCCTGTGTCACAGAGCTAATAATAATACCAACATAAACGCTCCCCCAGATGACCACGTATACTGCTGGAAAGAAGAACTACAGCCTAACTTCAGCTGAGGAACACTTATGTCTGAGTTAGGGTTATTAATACTACTCCAGTCACGCACCACCATTACCATCGGGTAGCCAGCGCGCCTTTTTGTATTGCATCTACAATACATTGCTGTCATTATATTCGCTTTGGCCTTAATGACCGTTGTCCATTTGGAGTCCATCTGGGACCTGGCTACCTGCATTATAGTGTAGGTGTTGCAGAGGAGATTAACCCAGGCGGTGTCAATTCTCCTGTAATATTAACGAGATAATCGGTGATTTCCTGGCAGTCTGACCATCTGCCTCGATTTACATGTACCTGCTACCAACGATAAATCTGCTGATTCTTCATAGTGTATTTATTAATGAAGGGAATCCAGCACTTGCGGCGAAGGGATTGGTCTACTATGCATGGAAGGGAAAGTGCAATCCCTGTGTTTGATACTGCTGATACAAATTACATGTACAGTCATCCACAAATACAGTACGTGGATGATTGTACTTATGTATATAACTATGAATCTGTGAGTATTCTCCAGCAGTCTGCAAACATTGTTCGCGAGTTGTCTGTAAGAAATGATCCGAACATTAATAGCACCAAACCCAATTTTGAAAGAAATGTTAATATGCTTTTTTAAAGATTCCGGCCAATGCCGTACCATATTAGATACGTTTATTGTTTGCAACCACCAGGGTTGGATTTCTCAAAATATACAACACATAAAACAACATAATATAGACTGTACATAATAGCATTAAATGGTGACACTATGTAAAGACGATATAGTCAATATTAATGTAGATGGGAAAGATACAGAAAGGGTTACTACATGTAAGCTACCCGGGAGTCACTATATCATGTAACTTGGAACGCCCATGTAGACAACATTGTTCCGAAGGTCAATATCAATATTATTAATAGTCATAATTACCAGGAAGCGTTGAAAAAGACCAAGTTGCCGACCCTAGCAGTGAGGATGGAATAGCTTTACAGAGATTATTATAAGAAAGTGCGAACTGAAGGCCACACGCCGCACGACCTCCTCCCCAAACACCAGATACGGGCCATACAGTTTAAGAACTATGAACGACTACCCGGTGTTAAAGGTCCACAAAAACAGGTGTGGGAAATTTTTTATCCAATGGGTTGTATGCAACGCAGAGTGATTTTACAGTATTCTATCGTGCCATTAAAGTGTGAGTGAGGTTTTGTAAGTGCCTTTGTGTGTCTTATCTTATTTTACCTTATCTTATCTTATCTGCAGCAGAAGTCTTTTTTGTTAAAAAATTGTGCTATTTTATATACTTGGACCTGTTTTACCTACAGTTAAAGGGTACTTTTGTATAGTGATAAACTTCCTGATTTAACTAACTGCTACACATTACGTGTGTCAACGCCGCTATTTTCGATTCAAGAACTCACCATGCAAGCTCTTTTGATGATGAGTAAACTAACCGTAAGCGACCATATACGGAACACACCTCGAATTCAAAACGAATTAAGCATTACAAAAAAAATCAAGCTGTTCTTTCCGGGCCATGTTATGCATACACACACAAAATAATACACTTGCAATAAACCAAGCCAGTATAAAACGTAACACAAATGCCAGTAAGGTACTCGTGGACACACCTTAAATATTCCCATGGCATATTGTCCCCTTTGCCGATTTCTCCCCGAGTTTGATAGTTACACGCTAATTGAATCCCCATGGAGTGAATCTAAAGCTATAACTATGTTAGGCGGCCTAGTACCGGCTTCGTCGACTGTTGTTTGAACAGCACGTGCCATCTTCTCTTTCTGCCTTGGTGATTTTCAAAAGAATGTGGAAACGAAGATTGACATTCCAATGAAAACCCATTACCATGTGAAATAGCGTCTTAATCCCCAACCTCTGCCATTTAGACTTATAAAATACATATCTGTATCAAAAGAGTTTACGCATTGAAAGAAATAGTTTCATCTCCATGCAAAAGCTCATAGAGGTATTTCGAAATGAAGACTTAGCTTTACAATGATTCTCTGGTCACGTTTGTAGACCAGTGAGCATCACAGAGATCCTGCTCAGAATATCTAATGTGTTAAATAGTTCTTTGGACCCATACCGTCTTATCATTACAAGGGTATTTTCAGCAAGGATACGCCCTAATATGCCATCCTTCGTGCTAGGCTAAACAACGACTTAAGGTTTAGAAGACCTCACTGTCCCGGTGTTCGTCAAATTGAAAATAAGAATAAACGAGAAAGACTGCTGATGGGGTGGCAAAAACCCCGCCCACATTCAAAATTTTAATATTTGGTATAGAGAGGATTGTTAATTAAAATTTGCCAGTGGAATGAAATCTAATAGTGCTTTTACGTTGCTCAACTATGCTTTTGATGCCCGATGGCAATAACATGTATGTCATGTCCCAAGCCTTACTACTTTCTGGTGACATGTTAGTGACTTTGAAATTGACCTTTCAATGTAACTCAGAGTCAAGTTTAACGATGTGAGTGGACTCTGCACATATGGCTTCACATTAGTGTTCAATAGCAACATATGCTTTAACTTCACTCCTTTATGATATATCAGAGCTTGAAATATGTGTGACTTTAATCAATCCTGTCGTGCTCTAAGTTCTCTGTCTGATGACTGGCCAGGTCCCCTCTCATGTGACGTCGTTGTCTTTCGAATATCCTCCGCTGGTCTCTCTCATTTTGCATGGTTACGTTAGGGCTATTGGACTTTTTTCAAGATGTGACTTGACATCTTACCTTGGACTTTACACTCATTTGACCATAACATTCTTTTCTAGTGGGCTCTGTTTAGACTCATATGGTAGTTTACACCTGTTTTGGCATTTTATGACCCTTTTGGTGTTGATGTGCGTTAAACTTTGATCTCACTCACACTCACAATTGACCTTTTAAGGCCACTCTATGGCAAAGCTGATGGTGCAGCTGGGCTCCCCATATCATGCCATCCTACTAGTATCTAGTACTATCCATGTATCTATCTTGTACTAATTAGCTGTTATAGCCACTTAGCCTCATGCTATTGGACGAAACTTTTGAGCAACACACTGCCGTCTTACCCCAGAGAGAGTTTTGCTTGTGGAAACCCTGCTACCTTTTTGATTCAGAGGGAAGACTCCCACCAAATATTAAGTCGATTGTTGTATTAATTTCTCGGATATTGTTGCCATAGGCATGCAGACAGACAGACAGAATGACTGACTGACTGACTGACAGGCAGACAGCCAGGTAGGCAGACAAACAAACAGATAGACAGCCAGAGATACAGACAGACAGAGAGACAGACAGACAGCTGTGTCACTCTAATTACGAAATATGAGCGGAAAGACAGAGGAAATCCAGCCGGCTTCATAAATTCCAAGGCTACGTACATACAGGAATTATTCTATAAGTTCACTCTAGACTGAAGACTGAGATAAAAATGTGACATATTTTACGTTTGATCTATTAAAATCAGTGCTGACCGAATGTGACTATGCGGCTTGATGCTTCATAGGAAGCACTAATAGTGTTCCATGGCAATATATGTTCTAAAACTAAACCCTTCTGACACAAAACTGTTGAAATATCAATGACCTTGTAATTCACCTTTCAATGTCACTCTAGGTCAAAGCCTTCCGTTGGGATGTCTTTCCATACATGATTTCTTGTTAGTGCTTAATAGAAGTATTGCCGAATTCTATTCCTTTGTTGCATATAGGCCTAACTCTACTTTCCTTTCTGAGATATACGGATGTGAAATATGGGACCTTGAACTTGCCCCTCAAGGTCACTCGCCACATATAATAATATATAAAACTTCCTTCTAATGTTCAATGGCTTTCCTATAACCTCTGTTCATTTATTTACCAATATATTTATACTGCGTATGCCAATTACAATAATTTGTATTCTGCCTTGGCGTTCAATTAAAACAACAAAATCATGATATGCAAAACACACACTGCATTCATGATAGAATGTGTTAAGAAACCTAAGTTTTACACATGAATTTTAAAATTTGAATGATTTATTAATAGAGCACAGGTCTTGAGATCATCTAGATAATAATGTTAAATTATGCCGCAACTTAGGTTCTCTGTAAGCATTGTTTTAAAAGTTCAACATTGGATTTAAGAAAAAAATTAGTTGTATTAAACTCCTGCACTGGTAGAGAAACCATGATGATTAAGGGTTATTGCACGAGTTCAAGGATTAATTGTGGTATGGCCAAATCACTGGCGCAGGCCCGATCTTGCGAGGGCCTCCTCGCCTGTG
>JAAUYG010307409.1_pt1 | contig 11039 bp, 5 predicted proteins | sample 7278091 | NCBI WGS metagenome assembly JAAUYG01 (sample SAMN14350201, study PRJNA611818) | marine sediment metagenome | isolation source: surface marine sediment (0.6m) | place: French Polynesia: Moorea | collected 2018-08
CCGGATCACCCCCAAAATCTAATCGATTGTTCCTTGGCCCGCTCCGGACCCTTCCTAAAATTTTCGTAAAAATTGGTCAGTAACTTTTTGCATAATGTTGATGACACACACACACACACACAGACAAACTAACGGAAGCAAAAACATAACCTCCTTGACGGAGGTAATAAGTTGAATGTCATTCAGATATCAACTTGCTACAAAGTAGCGGGATGATTGTACAAGTCTTATAAGAAATGAGAGTATATTCACAGCTTGTACATGTACATCGTTGTACAATATCTGCCTGGTAGGCAGGACCAACAATACTGGAGGGTGACTTCAATGCACTTTTCATCTACTTCATACTTGATAATGCATGGTGGTCTTCCCCACAATCCTTCAGGCTTTGGAACATTTTTTTCCTGTAATACATCAACAGGCTCTAAATGGCTCTTACGGTGTCAAGAATCCAGTCCTTGAGGGGCCAAAGCAGGCAGGGGAAACCAACATTCTTCCAAATACCATGGACTATCCCCAAGCTTTTGACAAGGCGATAGGGTTGAGACAAGGGACTGCACCATTAATCATAATCACCTGTCACTGGCTCTGTGATTTCCTGGTGACTCGCCCACTTCTATTGTGTGCTCTGGTATCAGAGGTGACGAGAGGTGATTGGAGGAATCTCTGCATCCATTTGAACTGTAACATTGGCATTTGTGTGCAGAGAATGAATGGCCTTTGCCAAGCTTGTCTTGCCACAGGTTACTCCCATTGTAGTGAGTTAGGAAGGGGTTTTTTCACTTCTTGATGTTCTCCTTTCTCCAATCTCCATCCATTCATGCTTGACTGAGATTAGGGATGGTCTTGTCTCCAAGGATGCAAGTTAAATATTCCACTGACATAGTTTTATCACTTAAAGGTGTCAGATAATTTACTCCCTTCAAAGTTGTGACATAAAAGAAGAGAGGCAAAAATGCTATGACAGGAAATTTGTAATTGTGGAAATTGCTTGCCGATTGTTGTAAGAAGAGTAGAACAATAGTTAGAATTGGCGTAGTGCCTCCCTTCGCTTCCTGCCAGCTCCTCCCAGATATTCTGCTGAATTTATTTCCTTGGTACTTTGTTGGCAGTGCTGCATTCTGTACTTAGTTGACAATCAGTGTCACTTGTCAATTCCTCCATCTGATGTACTAGGCTACTAAAGTAAATGTGTGAGTAGCCTTATAACACCAGTTAACTTGTGATTGAAGAATAGGTTAATTGCGTTGACAGGTGATTGTCAATGGGCCATCACAGAGCTAAATGCCATTACCATAGTGTACTATAATCCCAGTAGGAAGTATTTCACCTCATAAACCTATTCCACCAATTGTCCGCTTATATTTGGAAGCCTGAGTGAACTATAACTTCACAGTGGATAAAAACTTTCAACAGTTTGAAGCACCTAGCTATGATGGCCTATCATATTAATACCACCCCCACGTAGCATAGTGGTAAGAGCGTCCGCTCAGGGTATGGAAGGCTGGGGTTCGCTCCCCGACCGTGTCACACCAAAGACGTAAAAACTGGGAGTTGTGCACTTCTCGGCTTGGCATTAATGAGTTAGGCAACCGGCTGACCCTGCTCCAAGTTAGTAAAATGGTCTGAGTGATTCATTTCTGCTCACCTGTGGCGAATTTGAGTTGGTGCCTTGGCGCACTAAAACTGTCGGGCGTAGATAATTCGGCCCAAACAAGACAGGTCCAAATTAGCTCACCACACCTACATCTGCATGCACCACAGAATGATCAATCCAACTTGCAGTCTGAGATGACATGAGTGGTTGCACTCCTGATACTCCCCCCCCCCCCAATCATATTCAGAAAGCTGAGATGACGTTTACAGGGTTTAAACAAAGTAAAAGTAACCATGTTATTTAACATTTTGTGATATGGATTGTAGAACGTGTAGACCTGTTTTTGTCTGGGTGGCAGAATATATTTGATTCTGAAAGGAAATGCTTTGGTGTTTGGCTCTCTTCCTGCTCATGTGAGATAGTTGGCTAAACTGGGCCAAGCATCACATGTACCGGTAACCATGGTAACCATATTCAGTTAAATGAAAGAACAAAAGTGGCCCAGACTGAATGTAAATGTTTGCCATTGATCTACAGCTCAATATGATTTAAATGTACGCTATTCATTCATATTGTTCCGTCTCTTAGTAGCCAGTCTCAGCAGAGGCCCCCATCTCTAATAAGGCCACACAACTTTGCTGCTACTACTGTCAATGTATTTACTTGAAATTTTACTTCTGCCTATCACCACACAGACCCCCTAGGCCAATGGGGGACCTGTTAGAGAGGGAATACCAGTACTGCAGGTCCCATAAATACACTACACTTTTTAATCCAAGTCCAAAAAAAACGTCTGGAGCCTAGTTAGAGCATTTACAATAGTGTTAACCTGGATCAGAATCCGTTTCAGGAAACAGATTCTGATCTGTTTGCATTTGGTGTGGTTTCAATCTGGATTAATCTGATGTGAAGCTAGTGTAAATGCAATGTGGAGCAAAACCATTTTAGCACCTATTAAATGAATATGTATCAACGTATGTGCTCCTTGGTCTCTATGAAGTGTCTGGGGTGCCATTAGCAAAACACGGGAATAAACATGCGCACATGAGACTCAGACGGATCAACACTGAACAGGGCAGAGTGCTAGGCATTTTAGATGAAAATGCGAAACGAAGCAAATCCGTTTTAGGCAAAAGTAAAATAAAAAAAAAGTGAAGTGGATCGAAAAAGAGGTTACAGACAGTGCTCCCTGTCTTAAAGGACACACTCTAGACAAGAAACAGTGATGTCACCCCTCTAGAAAGTACACAGTTTCTTGGCAGCAAAAGTGTCTTGAATACATGTGATACCTCCACCAAAGGACACCTAATAAGGACTGGCAGAAGGGGTGGGTGTCCTTATTAGAGGGGGCACTACTGTAGATGTCCATTATCCCATCACCTGCATATAGCTGGCCTACGTTAGCCAGTCATCAAATGTATATATATACATGTATATATGAAATAAGAACATGTATATCTAAAATTATCTCACCTGATTTCTAATACCTGACGTAGGCCCATCTTTATGGAACTCACTTAGTGAACACTTAAAAGATATTAGGTTTTCTGTTATAGTTTAAAGAAATATATATCTACAGTTATCCTACATGCTTAATAGTGATAGGTAAAACTGCAGTATCATATATTGTGTTATACATGTACCCTAATGCGAATATTTACATGTATGTAAAGTTGTGCTGTTCTATAGCAACCAGTATGGTTGACAATACATTGTACTACAATGTCACAGCCTTCATAAATTATATTGTCAACCAGTAACTAAATGTTATGCATGCATTGACGTTGCGATATGTCAAATACTGTTCCGAAATAAAATGTCTATCCTTTTAACAAATACACTGACACTATTAAACATTACTGTCTCGTGAAATGTCAAATGCTTTCATGGACCTTTGTGGACGTTTTTTGCTAGTCATCACTTACAGAGGAGTACCTCAGTTGTTTGTATACGTAACAGGAGATCATTTCTTGAACCAGAAATTTTCTTGGATAGGCATATTTGCTCCCCAGCAAATTCTCTCAGTTGCCTGGCAGTCTGCCTATGGCATGTCACACCCTTGTACTGCATTACACTTCACAATGAACAGATTTGCCCTCTTACAAGCATCATTATTTTACACCCCCTTTTAAAAAAAAAAAAAATACCCACCAGAAGAACCATTGTAATCCTCATAAGGACGTGTGTTAACATGGGCTGCTGTTATTTCTGTTGTTACGCATGCTATTCAAACTCTACTACCTGCCTTAAAGGTCATTGTTCCATGCGGGATCGACCTTTCACCCCGCAGGAAGCACATGACAATAAGCCTTCAAATTTTGGCTCATGTCCAAAATGCCTCAAATTTTACCCAGCTGGATAACCATAGGTAACGGCAACCCCACAAAGGCCAAAATGTGCCAGGCTAGAGGGTAAGGGGGGTACTTTTAATAGCCATTTTGTAGGCTGCTTATGGCAACACTGGTATCTTGCGGATCTTTTTGTCCATGATAACACCTGTCTGTCTTCTAGGAAGATTCAAATTGAATTTATTGAGTTTCCGCTATTTAAAAAACTCCAAAGGATAAGCTTCACTTAGCAGGAATTACCTGTTTCCGCCCAAATAAGTTTAATTATGATTGCCACCTCGAAAGACAATGGAGAAAGTGGCTTAGGCTTGGGCTTGGTTTCACAGGGGACCATTCAAAAATGGTCCAAAGCTGGGAAATAGTCGTTTACAGTTATCGCCTTTTTCTGTGTCTGTAAAGAGCAGTTCTGAATGATTTTTCAGGAAACTTTTGCTTGGGTTCTGCAGATGCAAAGCAGCAGGATATGTAATTATCGGCAGCTGTTCATTGCCATCTTTGCTCAAAGGCCTTGGTGCTGCCTTGTGCAGTATGGCTTTATAGAGAGGGTACTGCATTCATCACCCATCCACCAAAACCTCACCCCACCACCCTAACACAAATAGAGTAGCATGCTGTTCTATAACAATAGTTTTGGAAAATAAATAAATAAATAAGTAAAATTTGAGAGATGTGGGTCCTCTTTACAGAATATTATAGAAATGTTGATCAAAGTCACTCACATACATGTATATTAACATCAATTGTATTTAAACTGATAAAGTTGCATGACGGCCGAACGGTGATATATTCGGCTTTGGATTGCTGGGTTGTGACTTCGAATCCAGTGTGAGGAACTTTGATCTTTCACCTTGTTGTCCGGCGTGCTGTTTAACCCAGTTTAACCAGCCGTTACAAGTGCAGAAAAAGGGGTTTAAAACAGGTGACATATCATTTCAAAACAGTGGCTGTTCCCTAGCTTTACAATATGTACTCTGCTACTATATTGTCTAGCTTCGTTTGGGACCTAATTGATAGTAGTAGTAGTAGTAGTAGTTTATTGACGAGTTACGTCCAGCATGTACAGTTCAAAGTGACACATAAAGTAAGATAAAGTAAGTGTACTCAAGTCAAGGCATGTTCAGGGATGTTGTATATGTATTGGAATGTATAGCTTTTGCAAACAGGTATATGCCAAGAGTTTGGAATTAATTTCAATGCCATAAATAAACACTTACTGTATTACACATTTTGTATCCATAAGTATACTTAGTACTCTTTTGTGGTAAAAACTAAAGCTGTGTAGCTCATATTACATGGTTCAGCGCTTTTTTCATTGCTAAGTTTTAAGCAGAGCTGAAGAACTGTACCAGAGTGTTTGTTTGGTTTATAATTCAGGGACAACCATTGTATTTATCTAGATCTCAGGTGTGTTTCTAGTGTTACTTTACCAGATTAACTAATCTTTTCACTCTAATCTTGTTGGTCAACCAACCTAGCTTGTTGGATATAACCAGTGGTTAACCACAAACTCCTAAATGCTGACCCATCCCAACAGTAAGGCCATCTATGCCTTGTTGTTTGGAATGATTTATGTGTGGGTGCGGTGACTGGTTTTATTTGGGGCTCGGCTGATACTAAAAATAGCCGAGACTATCAGCCGATAAAACAGGTTCTGGGTCAGACTTTTTATTTCCCCGCCGGCAGACGGCAGCACTTGTTCAAGTGTGAGCAGCAAAACTTTCCGCTTCTGTTTACTATGCCTCATGAATAATTCATCTCGACCTACTTTTTCCTTCAGTGATTGGGTGCTTTAATGTCATTGTCTGGGTCATGTGGGCGGAGCACTTGTTCAGTTCATTTGGGATACAGATGGACATAATACATGCCACAAGCCCCTAGATACGGGCATTGATTTCTTGTTAGGGGGCTTGTTCTGGCCACATGCCGCTATTACCGTATGTGTGCATGAGTGGCAGGCAAGGAGAAGGCCAAGCCCACTGCCTTTGGCCACTTGTATGGGACTCGGTTGGTGAATGTCACAAGCCGGCAAGATGCAGTTTTGTATGTGAAACCCCCAGAGCGCTACAGCTTTGTGTATTCACTTGGAAATACCGTGAGGTCAGCCTGAAGTAATGTACTTTCACTCCCAGTGCAATAGTATCGTGTGGACAAACGGGACTTGAATGCAGTTAATATGTGGTAGCACAAGGAAATAGAAGTCTATCAGAGGGACAATATTCATCAGCTACAAGGTGGATAGAGACTATTATAGCCTAACCAGTGAGATAGACAAGTTGTAAGACAGAACTTTCTTCAGGTAAGGGAAATAATGATTGAACATATCGGTTAATATGCTCCTGAAATATTTTCAGCATCAGCTCTTAGCCTTGTATCAGACACACATGTAACCATACATGCACATAATTGGAATAATATGTCCAGCTTTGCTTGATATTGAATATTGTACCTCATTACAGTCATGAATATTTGGTAGAGTACTAAATGTACCGGTACATATGCACTATAATAACTTCGAGATGTAATGATATAATGAACTAGAAACTTATTGAAAAATCTGTATTATCATGGTTACCCTGGTTATTTCGCTGAGAAAGCAGCGTCAGTACAAGGAGGAGGCAGAGAGTTCTGACTTGTGAGGCAATATTTCTGGGAGCGAAATCTGACTAGAGTTGTCAGGCTGCATTCCGACAGCCCAGCACCTGAACAGGGTGAGAAACACTCGGCAGACATGGGGTACAGATGTCTGCCTTCGTCTGGCACCAATAATGCTGCCACTACTACTGCTGCTGCTAGACTACCCCAAGCTTCAGCCTCTGTTACTAGACATGCTGGTATTGACTGCTCCATGCTTCCCACCATAGCATTCCCTCCGGTTGCCACTGGTTGCCGGGGCTTAGGGAGAAGAGGGAAAGGGGCTAGAGCTGCTGGAAGGGCAGGCTGGGAGATAATGGAATCTCTGGCCTGTTCTGTTGATAGGCTTCACCATATGGTAAAATATATTGCTTTATTTAGCCAGTCTGTCCGGCTTGTAAAAAGCATGTATTGGTATTGATCTAGGTATGTTTATGGTGTGCAAAGGCCCCTCGCAAGCTACTGGTATGATTGTGGTTCTGCTACAGCTTTTGTTGAATCAGCGGCAATATGTATTTTGTCGATCAATGAAACGAGGTTGGGAGCCTTCCCTATTACCTGCTATGACGTATAAGTCAGGTCAATCCATGGTGGCAGAGTTTGTAAAACACATACGTACAGGGTGTGAGGGTTTCGAGCAAAAACGATAGCGCATCTTTGCGAATAACAGATTTTACCGCGCCCGGATGGAGAAATTTGATTGGTGCTTTGGTATAACCTATCAGGGGTTAGCATATGGCTAGTGCTGCGCGACGTAGCTGCGCAGAGGAGATGATCCACACATGCGAAGCAATTCATGGAGACTATCCCATGACAAGCATGATACGTCCACTAAACAGTTCAAAATATCAAGTTCACTCCTCTGAGTCCTCTCAGTATAGCATATACATTTAATGGAAATGTTAAAGGTCACTGCCCTTTTACATTGAACTGAGCCAGTTATGCGGGACCAGCATTTGAATACTACTTGGATAAGGGTGATGTAAATGCCACTGACGATTCCATTGGCACATCATACACAAATGAATTATGGTTCTAGACTGGTTCATGTGTGGTTGTCCTGAACCCATGATGTCCCTTACTCAGTTTTCAATATAAATGTAGCTGTAGAAGACAAAAGATTCTCAGGTAAAGGAACCATACCATGGCTGGTCCATATATGGACATCCAGCAGTAGTAATGTACAATGTATTATATGAATTTGTGTCAAATCTCTTGCTACGCGTTTCCTAATATTGTATTGCTGCATAAAATTTGGCTATATATCTGATATATGAACTTCAACTAATGTAGCAACAGTCTCATATGGTAATTGAATATGAAAGTGATCTGATAATTCATACATATTCATGAGTAAGATATTCATTTAGCACACTTGCACAGTATCCTATTCTGATGAATAAACAAGAAGCCCAGTGGCACTTGTAGCCCATCCTATTGTTGTTAGCCACATTATGTGAGGGTAATAAATTGTGAGGGTAATAAATTCATCCAGGATTGATTTTTGTGTCGGGTTTCATGTGAGCTATCATCGGTCCTTTTATTGGGCGGTTCAGTCAGTTGGCCCACATCTGGGTACGCAGAGTATGGTACTAACCAGTCACACTACCAACCAGGCTGCATTCAGCCTGTTGTAGACTGATTGTCACCGAGCTGTAGCTGTAAACCCTGCAAGGATCAGGTGCAGCAGCATCACGCGAACTTCAGACCAACAAATGGCAAAACCTGATAAAGTCATTAGCTAGACTGAAATTAGAAATTGCTGCATCAAATACGATTAATTACGGTAAATAATATTTTGGAATCATTACTGAACACAGACTGGGCTAATAGTTCATTTGTAGGCCTTTTATTTGTGGAAAATTTCATGGTAACTGATAATCAGTGTAAAATGAGCAATCACCTTTATAGTAATATCGGATACATAATATTTTGGGAGATTAAGCCAGTGCATTCTCAGTTGTTTTTGATATTAAGACCTTAGATTGAAGAATACTTGTTCAGAATCAGTAAGCTATAGATATACAGTACATACCAGTACATGCATATTGATGTACTTAGTATGCTGCACCTATTGTGCCAGTAACACCTATTGCATACATAGTGGTGTATGTGGCACCTGTTGCATACATACTCGTATACCGTATATGTCCTAATAGAAGCGCAGTGCACGAGTGCAAGGGCTTGGGTGCACGTCTATTAATTTCAACAATAAAGCTTGTGGTCCGGTACCTACAATGTGCATGTATACACGGTAAACAGGAACCGCGTGGACCTTTGTTTACAAGGAAGTGGCGATTTGCGCATGCGCGGCAGCCAAACAGACCGGAATACCGCTCGAATTCAGTGTTTTTGGACGATCTTTTGATGTTTTATCAGGCATTTGGAGTGAATTTGATGAGATTTGTTTTTTTGCTGAAGGGTGGTGCACGTCTATTAGGGCATGCGCTTCTGTTAGGACATATTTGGTATGCTGTAGCTATTGCATATATGCTGCAAGCATATTGATAACTGCTGTAGGCTGTACCTGTTGCATAGATGCAATTGTATTGATGTATGTTGCGCACCTAGGCTACTTCTTGCGTAAATGTCTTATATTTCTGCAGCTACTGCGTTGGTAATAAACTAACATGTTAACCCCTATCTGCACTGAAAGATGTTGTTGCTTGCCGACTGCGACCCCTAACACTGACTTATGTGCTTGTTATGGTGAGATCCTCCACTTGTCTTATTAGGCAATGGCGGGTTCGCGGAAGTTCTTGTCAGTGCAGGCCGTGTGCGTCACCAGTGGCTTGCAGTCATCTCGTGTGCCACAACATGTCTGTCAGATATCTCACTTGAACCCGATTATCATTGATAACTATTAGTATGATAGATTTGATAATGAACCAAATTCATTAAAGATTATCCAGGAAATAAGTTGTTTTTTTACCTGTGTTACCTGTGACATACCTGATGAGCACAGACGGTGGTTTATAATCTGGTACTTAGTATTTGATGAGGTCAAAATGATTTTGTGGGCCTGTAGCACTGAAGCAAAGCCTCTGCAAATGGTGGTTTTCTTTGAAGAGAATTTCATTCAGAGAGATTAGCGGTGTCTCCTGATGAAGATCATATATTTTTTGCATCAATCAGTTGATGCAGTTTTCATGCATGTTACATTATGTGATTTCTTGATTACCGCCTGTACATGTAATTTGTCCGTGACCCTCTTGCGGACAGTTAAGTGTGTGCTGATTTGCACACATCCACTGTAGATAGGTGTACTCCAGTGGGCTGAGACCAAGAGTTCTTTGTTTGGAGCTGGTTGATTGCATCATTGTGGCGTTATACAAAGGCAGTAAAATGGTATTTATGGGAGGATTAGTTAGTCAGCCATCCAGTCCCTTCTTTCCAATATCTGCCTTGCCTGGCCAGATGTTCTCCCAGTTGATTGCTTACAAGGTGTTGTTCTAGTGCAATCCAATCCAGTTACCCAGTGTTGCTAGGTTTAGGCTGCTCATTCACAATAAAAACATGGCTTTACATCAAATAATGGCATGCCCTGCAGACATGTGAGAGTGATTCAGTGCCGACTGGGAAGACAAAACTTGAGCATCGTATTTGATCCACTGTGTGGCGTGTGGTGCAAATTTGTTTTGATAAACTGTACATATAGCAGTATAACTTAATACTAGTATATGAAAACTTCCCCCCCCCCCCCAAGGCACACAGGCACACTCAATGGATGACATAAGCATTTATAAGTTTTCTGCAGTAATACTTATTACCGTTTGTATTGAAATCTATCATGTTTATACATGTATTGAAAATCGTGGTCTATCGTCATTATTAGCCTTTGTAACAGCTCTGTAGGTTAAAAGGTAAAATAACTATCAGTCAAGTGGCTTCTGTCAGCTGTCAATGATATAGTGTCAAGTGTGGTTGGTCTTGTGACCAGAACCAGCAGTTCTTGGTGTGGATTGCTCCTGGCTTGTCACTTGTCACTATCAGTGACACACAATTATGCTGCCAGCCCCAAATACCATCAGTAGCTATGGCTGTCTTTCCTAGTAATCTTTGCTTGTAACTTTTACAAGTACCCTAAGGCATTCATAACTTCCATTTCCAAATGAAGAAACCATGCACTATAGATTATTAGGTGTGAAAAATCAAATTTTGTTTTGCCAGTACAATAGAAATATCAGCTATAGTCACTGAGGCGAGTTTTGAGATAATTAAACCCCGCCCATGCGTTGCATGGCGGGGTTTCTTACTTTGCGTTTGTCCGTCTGTCTGTCTGTCTGTCTGTCTGTCTGTCTGTCTGTCTGTCTGTGTGTGTGTCTGTGTACAAGATATCTCAAAATATATCTCAGATATCAAGATATCTCAGATATCTCCAAAAAGTATTTCACCAATCAACTTTATTTTTGGTGGGAGCCTTCCCAATGACCCAAGAAAGAAACGATTAGATTTTGAAAAAA
>JAAUYG010045123.1_pt1 | contig 11038 bp, 4 predicted proteins | sample 7278091 | NCBI WGS metagenome assembly JAAUYG01 (sample SAMN14350201, study PRJNA611818) | marine sediment metagenome | isolation source: surface marine sediment (0.6m) | place: French Polynesia: Moorea | collected 2018-08
ACTTTTGACTATTAAGTGTTCAAGGTCAGTTTGGGTTCATTCGGTACATTTCCAGTTTTTGACGACCTTGTATCTACTTTTGACGTAAATATTCAGGGATCTTTGTACTGCTAAGTTGAAACGTTACTGGTATTCTTTTAACTAGCAAGTGACCAAGCAGAGCGTCAAGGCCCCTGGGCCTCTTGTTTTTTTTTTTGTTTTTTTTTGTTTTTGTTTTTTTTTCGTTTTCGTTTACGTTACTATGGGACCATATGGGTTAAAATTTACAAAGGACATATCCTCTGAAAGTGCACACCAGATTCACTTCCCCAAATTCATGTTTACTCCTACTGAGGGTCTGTACCAAGGCTGTTACAAAAACTGTGAACTTCAAATTTGGATTTTTGCCTTTGGATTTTTTTTTCGTTTTCCTTAACATGGGGCCATATGGGAGTAAAAGTGCCAAACGACATCTCCACTGGAATTACAAACCAGATTCACTTCCCCAAATTCATTTACATGTATACTCCTAGAAAGTTGCTAAAATAATTGTAAAAATGTCATTTTGTTTGGTATTTTTGACTGATTAACATGGTAATCAAATGGGAAATTACAAAATGTGCAATATCTTGAAAACGATTGGGCATTGAGCGAAACGGACTGAAATTTTGGGCAAGCGTTTAGTGTGTATAGGATACATTTGACTGTTAAATGTTCAAAATCATTTCGATTATTCCTATTTTCGAAACCTTGTATTTCGAAAATGGACAATAATAGAGGAAACCAGGCCCAAATTTGGGCCTAACGGGTAAGTACTCACTATGTACAGGGGAGGTAATTCTGACGTCATTCAGCTCATTTCCAACTTTCGACAACCTTATATCTAGAAAAAGGCTGTTCGTAGAGCGAAATTGACCAAAATTTGGACCTCGGGGGTACTTACTTAATGTAGACAGCGTACATTTGACTGGTATGTGTTCATTGTGAGTCTGCCATCATTCAGTGCATTTCCCATCTTCAGTAGGATTACGTAGCTACTTAACTAGTGGCTACATCGCTGATAGGCATAAATTTAAGTTGTTCCGAGTGATCAAGCAGAACGCCAAGGTCCCTGGGCCTCTTGCTCGAGCTGTCTAACTTGTTGCTAGTGACCAAGCAGAACACCAAGGCCCCTGGGCCTCTTGCTCGAGCTCTCACTACAACAAGTCGTCACTTTTTGGTAAGCTTGGAGTAATGTATCCAGTTTTGAGCATTCTGCCTTTGATGTTGACACAAGTTCACATTAAATGACAGGTGGGGCATTTCTGTGCAAATCTGCCAGGAGCTCGTGAAGTTCTAGGAGTTTGATGGGAACTTTCTGCACCGAAAGTGAAAGCAATTAATTCCGGTGGAAGGTAGACATGAATGCAAACAGTATTGACCTTTTAGAACCTTTTAGACAACCCCGGTGTCTATCAAAAACCTGGACAAAAAGCCCCAACACTCGGGTTTGAAGTTCTTGAAAATACAACACATCTATTGAACTTTTAACCAATTCAGAGGAAGTTGTTAGTCAAATGTTCGACTTAAGTATTAGGATTAACCAAGTCCAAGCTTCCCATAATTATCAGTAGGCCTACCTCTCACTGGATTGAGTCTCTTTGTCAAAGTAAATAAACTTCAGGAAAGGAATCAGGAATACGACACACTATCACGCATTCAACCAGATGACTAACGGAAATTTGCATACCGGATATTCAGAAGCAGTTAACCCTATGCTTTGCGTGTTTACTCGCTTTTAACTCTGCGACATGCGCTCCTGAGGCACGCGCCGTGTTCTCCTAAGAGCTAAATACACATAAACAAGCTTTAATTGTGGCTTGTCCTTGGCTTCATCAGACGAAGGGGCTGTGGACCATGATAGTATCAACGATACCACCACCAACAACTAATACTCCCAGAAAATCTATTCTTGTAGGTTGCTACCACTACTGACCTAGACGATGAGGAAGAAGAAGAAGAAGAAGAAGAAGTAGTAGTAATAGTAGTAGTAGTAGTAGTAGTAGTAGTAGTAGTAGTAGTAGTAGTAGTAGTAGTAGTAGTAGTAGTTGTTGTTGTTGTAGTAGTAGTAGTTGTAGTAGTAGTAATAGCAGTAGTAGTAGTAGTAGTAGGAGGAGGAGGAGGAGGAGGAGGAGGAGTAGTAGTAGTAGTAGTTGTTGTTGTTGTTATTGATGCTGCTTCTGCTGCTGCGGTTGTTGTTGTTGTGTTGTTGTTGTTGTCGTTGGTAATAAGGTTAAGTATAAGGTTATCCATGTGATGCCACGGCATAGTAAAGAGTCTTGCATCTTATTGTCAAGTCAGCTATAATAGTTCAAGACTGCTCATTGTACAGCACCGTCTTGTAGATCCAGGTTATGGGGAAGATTGTTGACCTGTATAACATCTTCTTGGATGTCACGTCTTTTCATGCTGTGGTTTAGGTAACAGCTTGTGGCTTACAAGTTCAGTTAGCCTGGGGCCCCAACAATGCGTTTTATGTTTTCCTTGTCTTAAGCCACTGAACAAAATACCGCCTTCAGGCCCCTAAATTAGTCCTCCGGCTAGAAAAAAGGCACGATGTATGCATATTTATGCTCAATGGTACTTAATGCCATAAGTTGAGTCATTTCCGATGTATAAAGCTTGGAATGCGGGTTATTGGCCTTGCATTTGATTATAAGAGGTCATTGGTAGGCCCACAAGATCAAATGTAATGGTGCAGTTGAATTTTCTATATATTTCGTCAGATCAATCCTTTATAACTGACATATCTTATACTGTACAGCATGGGGCGACTGTGTAAAAATTCTAGACCGTCCTGGCTCTCTCGATGTTTTCATAACCTTTTAAGTTGCCTTTAACGGGACATGAAAATGCTAGCTAATTCTCGTGGATTCGAATCTGCCACATGCCACATTTGAAGAAAAAAAGAGCAAATTGTTTAATCCCTTCAACAACCTTAGTGTTGATAAGTTCAAATGCGCGACTCTGTACACCAAACAGACAATGTCAATACTCTCTGCCCATATACTGCAAGGCTCACCGAGTGGCGACCGGACCTAGGTGGGTCAGCTCCATCGAGTTATTGATGAAACCATATTCCGGATATGGTGAAGAACCACTGACTCACGTGATCAAACTGTGCTCTGCCTACGGCTCTCATTGGTGGATGTTCCATGACGTGGCACCTGAAGCAACCCAATTTTTCCTGTACTGAGATCTCAGTGTTCTGCGGCAGAATCGCAACAACATGTCCTTCACGTGGTGCCACCAGTGTTCAATGTGTGTGCTGCAAGTCTAACTGGTAACACCCATGTTGTGTCCCCTTTCCTTACTGGTCTCAGGTGGTCAGATATGCCAGTGAAGTACAGCAGTGTACAAGAGTGCAGTTAGAGACTATGTTAATCAGTCCAAAGTCCTATCTGAAGATGCGACAGGCTGGTATACACAGTCCTGCATTAAAAAGCAAATACCTAGTGACCAACCCTAAAAACATTCTAAGGGCGCCGCTGAAGGCAGCTGAAATTCCAGAAAACCTGGCATCCCATGCAATGAAAGCCATGGAACACGGCTCCCAAAGTTCCTTTTAGTCAGAAATCCAAGGCCACAAAGAAGACCCCAGTCGATCTCACGAAACTGAATTGGAAATTCCTAGATGATATGCAAGATGAGTTTGCAGGGGCCGGTGTACACTTACCCCATGATTACATAGACAGGTTTAGACTTCCTGGAACTGTAAATCCAGAAACAATCTGAAATAATACCCCCTCTCTTTCAACATAGATCTCGGGGTTGAATAATCACATGCTGAACTATAGGCATCTGTTGGTGAAATTGCGGTGATTAATGTATACTTTGTTAGAGGGATCTGTTCTACATGTTCTTAATATATTCTTAACTTGGACGTCAATAAATTGGAAGATTTTTTAAAATTTATTCTGTGTTGCTCTGCTTGGGGATATACCTAGCCCCTACATCTTTCCCCACGTTACCACACCACCCCACCCCACCCCCACCCACCCCCACACACAACATACGCTGTAAGCCTTTATCAAGTTGGTGAAGTTATCACATGAGTGCGCGACAAGTATAACATGTTATCACCTGCGCATGTAATAAACGTTTGCACTTTTTTTCAACATGTCCCGTTAGGGGGGTCTGTACCATGCGATTATGCATATGGGAAAAGTGGAAAGAACCAGCAAAGCAGCATTTGGTACAAGGGTTCACATACAAATGTCCTTTGGATTGTGAGAAAACTCATGATAATATTCGGCTGATACGCATCTCCTGTGGACTTGTTTCAAGAGTTACCCACTGAGTCAGTTTGCAGGAAGTATTTATCTGCTCCTTTGAATATAAAATTTCTCTCTCATCTAAAGTAACTTGAATTAACCCAGAGGTTGATCAATGGGTTGGAAAACCCTCATCAAATGTAACTGTCTTAATATGTGGTTATCAGTGAATGCCTAACCAACTAGAATCTTTTTAATATTAAAATATTTATTGGTTTTATTACCTTTCAAGTAAATTAACCCAGTGTCACCAGTCAAATTGTTCCAGAATCTTGGCCCACAGAGTCTAGATAGATGATCTGTTACAGGTCTCGTAGTAATTAAAGTATATAGCAGCATGTAATTCTATCCTTCCGCCATGATGGTTGATCATGTTCTCAAATATTTCCACCCTCAAACAAGCAATTTGGAGGGAGCGTGTAGTTTGGGGTCAAACATCAAAGTAGGCTGCAATAATCACTAGTGAATAACTAATAATTGAACTGAAGTGAAAAAGGATTCCATTGGGTCTAATGAAATTACCTGGATCTGTGCTTAAGGTGGCCTATGCTTTGAAATGCAGCTTGGTACACATGATACCTAATAGTATGACCTTACTATGAAGCTAAACTAAATGGGTGCTTTTATTTGTGAGATACATACATTCTTGTCTTAGTGAATGCTTTCGATGTTGTCTAAAGGTAGGCATATATAGAAGGACTGACTGCTTAAATTACAGTTTGTAGACTTTGCTGGTAATAAGGTAAATTTGCACGACCTTGATTTAAGCCTTTGAAGGTGATGTATAGTCAAATGGAATGCCTTTTCTATACATGTGTGGCTAAACTGGACCAAACATTGTCTGGTAAATCAGGGCTGGAGTTCTCAAAAATACTTAAGTTTAAGTTTTTACACAAGTCAGATTCTTAACCAATCACACTTACACTGCTCAGATTGGTGACTTAAGTTACAACTTAGACTTAAGTATTTTCAAGAACTCCAACACAGGTGCAAAATGAAAGTAACCCAGCATGGGCTTGAAATCGCAACCTGTTGATCTGAATGTCGGAACAGGGTTGTCTCTGATTCAAAATTCAAATGCCATGTGATATCTCAAGATGAAAGCAACTTTGAAAGACGTTTTGTGAAGGAAGGCAAACTGTCCCTTCAGCTGATCACACATGTATGCTGAACTCTAACGACACATCCGAAGCTGAAGCAAGTAAGATGCTGCCATACGAGGTGAAGCAGATTTCTGTCTCAGTATGCAATATGCAAGAGCAGACAGATGTAAGGGGCCAAGCAATGTACCCAAATCTCGCCCTTTCAAATTCACTTCTCCCATTATCTCACTGCAAAACCTTATCGTGCGAGAAGGTTAACGTTTACAAAAAACACACAAGCGACACAGAGAGAGAGAGAGAGAGAGAGAGAGAGAGAGAGAGAGAGAGAGAGAGAGAGAGACAGACAGACAGACAGCGACAGGGCAACACATGCACAGAAGAGATAGAGAGCAAAGATAGAGAGAGATAGAGAGGGAAACATGGATACAACACATGCATAGAAGACATAGAGCAACAAATGAACAGGAGAGACATAGATAGAAGCAACACATGCACAGAAGACAAAAGAGAGCAATGCATGTACAAAAATAGACAGAGAGACAGCAACACACAGAAGAGAGAGAGAGCAACAGATGCAGAGGGGAGATAGAGCAAGACCTGCACAGAAGAGAGAAACATGGATAGAGGGGAGCAACACATGTGCAAAAGAGAATATGGACCAACACAGGAACAGAAGAGAGAGCAACACAAGCGCAGAAGACAGAGACAGCAATGCATGTACAAAACAGAGACAGCAACATATGGCAGAAGAGAGAGAGAGAGAGACAGAGAGACACCCACCCACAACGAAAGAGCGACAGGTGCATGCACAAAAACTGGCTTCATTCACGTGTCTGTTGCTTATACCATACTATTATGCTGTTCTGCTAGGCGACAGCATTACATATGCATAGCCATGACACAGTATGACCACTACAGTAGGTGGATATACACATGATGAAAAGCAAATATACATACACATTTGAAAACAAAGACTTTGCTGAGGCACTGCTAAGGTGGTGGGGAGAGTCTTGCGCATTACTATGCATTGGCGCAAGTGTAGTAGATGACCTAGAAAAGCACAGCCGAAATGGCATGTAAAGAAATTTTTCACAGATAGGCAATGTTATTCTAGAAGCTGGATGAAAGGACTTCACAATCTGGCAATATTTTCAGTGACCTCATTGTTACCAAGCTTCTTAACTTCCCCATGAGACATGCTAGTACCAGGGTTATTCATTCTGTTGTTGTTTGCACCACTGGAAGGAGAGACAATGTCTCATAGCCAAGGGAATGACACTGAAGCCCTATCACCAAGGTATTTGCACAATAAATTTCGGTTTGAAACACTCTGGCAGGCTTATCTTCCTGCCATGGCATACGACTTGGTTTATTCTAGCATGTCCTTGGGTACATCGTCAACAAATAACACCCGGAGATGCCTGCTTGATGTGACTAATAACCTCCCACGGGTTACAGCAGACAGACATCCATGCGCGAACAGTTCCGTTGTTATAACTGGGGCATGGTGGAACGGACAGTTGTTCTATGACCTGGCATATTCTTCGATTCACTTCTTGGCAGATGGTTTGAAAATATGTGGGCTATTCAATGTGACATACATCCCGGGTTCTAAGAAAGTAGAGAATCTCAGCAGTCTCTCTCCTCCTGTTGACAGGCCCTTGAGTTTCTCATGGAACCTCAGGGTACGTGGATCATTTGCTATGAATCTATCAGTTTCAGAATTAGAAGCACCAAGTTCATATGGATGTGAAGATGCAAGACTCGAGGTTGTTTACTTTGGTTTTTATTCATATATTTGCCCCAACTGGGCGCCTGTGCATTTAATAAGTACTCAATTTAAAGTGACGTTCTTCTTCAGCTATCATGGGGATACAGCCACTATTAACGATACAGCTGCCAGCAAAAATGGAAACAAGTATTGGACTACAATATCACTTCAGTATCAAATTCTGGATTACAGAAATGTTTCATTAAAAAGGTTACTCCCAGCTAGCCGGCTACCTGTTTTATATGAAGATTACAATTTGAGAGTCCAATTAAATGACTTAACTCTTCCGCATTTGATGAGCATTGCACCAGTAGCGTTTGTGGGGGAATTTCCAAGTGGTTTGACCTACGTTTTTGCTCTCAAAGCCGCTATGGATTATTTGACGCCGGTTGTTGCTAGAAAAAACGTTGCCTGTAATGACCACCAAGCAGAAATCATATTTTACGATGGCTATTCAGAAATCCTTTGGCAAGAGTTTCAACCAATCTTGAACGTTTGGTACTGCTCGGAAAACTCTGATGGTAATAGAGGAAACCTCAACACTGAAGAAGTTCGAGGGTCCATTGGCGTACTGAGTACCGTTTTGTTTCTACCTAAAAATGTTAAATACAAATCTTTCTACCTATTGATTACCTGGCATGTCAGGCGCATCTTACCGGGCGTCCTCAGAATGCGTACAATTGATTTAACTTCATCTGAAAACAGAACTATCCACTTGCATCCCAGGCGACGCACTGCTTTAGAAGTTGTAGACATTGTGGCCCCTGAAGGCAAATTTGTTCGCCTTCGGTTTTCAGAAATCAAATATGTCCGCTCTAGACGTCGTCTTGTTATGTATGGTGCGATGTGTATGGATGGAATCGATATAAAGGATCCATTGGGGGTGCATATGGGCCCCAGTAGTGGATTAATCTGTTCGAATTCTACTGACGAAAATATTGTTAAGCAGAGCAAGAGTGCTGGCTTAACAGTTGGCCACATAGTCACTATTTCTCTCCGACAGTACTGGTGGAGGGCAAGCATTTCGGCCATTATCACTGTCAGCGCTGATCATTGTGTTGGCTACATAAATCGGCTTCCTGAGCCCGGGGTGCCTTTTTTGACAGAATATCTCCCCAGAGGTGTCTTATATTTTGGTCGCACCTTAGCATTAAATGACTACCGATTGAATTCGATGTACTCTGGTGGCATTCTTATTCACTTCAGACGTTCTCCCGGAGTGTGCGCTAGATTACAATTAGTCAATTTTCAATTATTAGGTTTTTACAGCACATCGATTTCAAGAAATATATACACAACATTTCTGCAATTTATAATAACTAGCGATGATCTTACATCAACGTCACGCTATATGATAGATTTGTCTACTGTTAGTGAAGATATACAGTTTCAAAATATCTCTTCACAACACACATTGCGGCTTTTTTCTTGGAGGCGTGCATTTTCTCAAGTGATTTCGTTGCATGCTAGGCCGTTCGATGTGGAAGCATATGTGGCGCAGATATATATCCATTTCTCTTTGTTGACACATGCTGCAGGACTTGTACTTCAAGTGTCAGACGGAAATATGCCACCTGTGTGTGCAATTGAACGCCGTGAATATCGCGTTCATTTACATTACGAATATTTATTAGGACCGTGTGCTTATGCAGACGTTCGTTCAGGGGGCGGATTTAATATTATTGTATTTAAGCCATATCCTAACAGGCATTGCTGTCGTTTGGTAGGAAGCATAACACACACACAGGAAAATCATGGTTTGCTTCTGTTCAACTTCTTAGAACTAGAAACGTTAAGGCCAATACGTAAGGATCAATGGCAACTGTAGGGGGGAGAGAACTTGATTGTGGAATTAAATATAGTATGCCAATACAAGTGCGTAGGAATGTCATTTCACATATACAATCTCCAAAATTCCACCTCCGAAACCACACTTGTATATCGCGCAAGTTTGACTGAGAAAGAGGAATTGACACTACACGAGTCTTTCGATGAGGCTGGATACTGGAAGCAGATGTGCTTAAACCAAACATGTTACATCTGGCCAGTGACACCAAACATCACAACATGGGATAATGCCAATGAAGAATGTGAAAGAAATAATGCCTCTTTGTTGAGTATACAGAATGAGGCAGAGATGGCCTTGGTATCTCGATTGTCCAAAAATAGACCCGCTTATATAGGACTTAAGGTAAAGGTAAGTAGAAAAAAATTAAGATTGATAAAACAATCATTACACGATAAAGGCAACCGCATACATTAAAAAAATAAACAACAATATAGGTTACTTCTTTATGTTACTTTAAAGTTGTTTTAGGTTTGGAGCATCACGTACATAAATGAAATACCGTAGGATGATTTCCTACACGCATTGTAAATGTAGCAAACGACCCACAGTAGATGGGTGACCATTTTGCATATAAAGGGTGGTTGTTTGATTTGCAGGCACCGGCAATAGCTGGCAACAGCATGCATCAGTGGTTAGATGGCTCCCCATATACATTTCAAAACTGGTACAAGCCCTCACCACAAAATGTTTACCATAGCCGTGAATTCCCACTAGAACTTGCAGAAGGAATCTTTCAATATTTTAATCCAAACAAACTACAACCGCATGTTGAGAGTGGGCTTTGTGTAGCCGCGTTTCAGGCGCCAACAATACCTGTACAATGGATAGCAATCCCATGTCAACAAAAGATAACGCGTGCGACTTTTGTTTGCGAAAGCAACATTACGTCACATGAACCAAGAAACATAGTCCGAGCATCAAGAGAATGCCCGAGAAAGGGTATTCATTTCAACTCTTCCTGTATTCATATTGTTAACTATGTATACACGCACAGCTACAATGCAGAAGAGTTGTGTTATGCCCAAGGTATGTCTGTTTTTCCTTTACCGCATTTTTTGATAGATTTGGACCCCAAACTCGGTTGGGTCAATTGGAATCGACAGGACATTCTCTTTCTCAAACTTCTGCTATCAATGACACATCGGTCGCCTAGTCTGTATAGCCGCGATATGGAAAGTATAGACATAATAGTTGCTGGAGGCCAACAAGGTTCCGAAAAGCTTAACATGCTTGGCATTCAGTATTCAGAAGCTAGCTTGACCAATGTACGTGTCTTTAATATACATAATAATTATTCAAAGACTTTGTATATTGTATTGTGTGATGGTCCAATGCTTATAAGTAATGGTTCGTGTCTTCATGGTCATGCCATGTGTGATGAGGGAACGCGTATATTGAGCCATTATGTCTGTGATGGAGCAGTGGATTGTCCAGATAAATCGGATGAAGTCGATTGTAGCCATGTTTGCTCAGTCTCTGATAATTATGATAAAAACATCAACTGCTTCATCTCTTGTAGAAGCCCTGAATGCGTGTGCAATGATCTATACTTCTCTTGTGCACTAGGCGGGTGTGTGCCGTGGTCACGAATGTGTGATGGTGTGATTGATTGCCCTCAAGGGGAGGATGAGCTGCAGTGTGGCTTTAGTGACATGTCTAATATAACAAGGGCTTTATTTTTACAACGTAACTTTAAAGACAAAATTCCACTCAACTCGGAAGCAGGTGACTATAAATGTATAAATGGGTCTAATATATCTCATGTTTTAGTGAATGACCTTCTACCAGACTGCCCAGAACAAGATGACGAGGAGACATACTATAACTTTTTGAAGAATGGAAGCAGGCCGGATTTCTTCCCCGACAGAGTTCTGTGTGAGGAATCTGATGCAACAACATGTGTTAAAAACTATAAGGGTGTCTGTTATCCTCGACATCTTCACTGTATTTACAAAACAGAATATGCACAACCAGCACAATATATAAGAACCTGCAGAAACAAGGCCCATCTTGATAGCTGTGA
>JAAUYG010111218.1_pt1 | contig 11038 bp, 7 predicted proteins | sample 7278091 | NCBI WGS metagenome assembly JAAUYG01 (sample SAMN14350201, study PRJNA611818) | marine sediment metagenome | isolation source: surface marine sediment (0.6m) | place: French Polynesia: Moorea | collected 2018-08
AATAAAATAAAATTGCCATGGGGGTTTGTACGCGCTTTGTTTTTTTTCCCTTTTACTTTTCCCTTGCCACCAATTGCTCTGTTTTTGGCCACAACAAAATGTCGGTGCAGGGCCCCCCCCCCCCCCCATCTCCTTTCACACACACATGAACACACATATAGGGAGATAAAAAAAGCTTCCAGTGAAAAATTCCCATCTAGTATGATTTGTGATTTGTATGGTGGTATAAAGATAAGCAGGTATGTAAGATTTTGCGCCCGATTCTTCAATTTTACTTTCTGAGAAGTTGGATTTTGCAATGGCAAAGCAGGAGGGTTGCATATTCAGTTCAGGCCAAGGAGGTTTAGGGAAGGTTGTGCCTGCATTGAAAAACTTCCAAAATCTTTGTGTCTCTAAAACACCACAAAACTTAAAGTTTCCTTATAGATATTTCTCCATTTAAGCTGGAAAAATGGTTTAGTCCATTTCATTTCGCAAGAGGTCCATTTGTCCGGTAGCTCATGTTTCTTCTGGCGTCCATAGCAGCAGGAGCGAAGGCTTTGTATTTCAGTGGTTCTTTCATCACGTTCCCGTGCTGCTCATGTACCACACACCAAGCCAAAAGCCTTGTACAACAAGCCGTAGCCTGCTACCTGACCCGAACTTCTTTTATGTTCCATTGACCATTTCACCGTAAATGTATTTTGTTCCGTTTTATAGTATCTACGTTCACAATTAGCCACAAGACAACTCCGCTTGTGACGTGTTTGTTATCAGTGTTGAATGCGTCTGCTAATAATAAGTACTTAGTCTTTCATGACCTCAAATTATATATTATAATACTACCAGTGTAATTATATATCTCCAGCATTTATTTCTCTTACTGCGTCTGCTTTGCGACTTTACGCTTTATGGCTGTGCATTGAGCTGCGGCTTGGCATGTCTGTCGCTATTATTAGATCTCGCCGGTTCTCTGCCTTCATGTATGTCTCTTCTCCCGTTCACCTACTCTAGAATAGATAGACGTCCTGAAACTTGAAACTCACATCATATTTTGACAAAATACAGTGCTATATATATATGTATAGCTGACCAGCTGTGGATTCTACTCACAATTTCACTGTTACAATGTAATTTAGTTTTTCGTTTACATGGTAGACTGCCGCTACCAAACATGTTCATATTCCTAGTAAATTTGTGTCGTTGTCGAACCCACGACTAAGTTTTCTATTTTGCAACAGTAGATATTTTGCATGTGACCCCCAAGGTGTTCCCCGATTTTCCTGATTTTTAGTTTCCCGATTTGCTCAATCCGAAGTATTTTTAGTTGGAATCGGTTGTGGTGGCTGCACTAAATTAACTGCATGTATATGTATTTATATATATATTTATATATATAGTTGGTGATGCTGTCTTTTATATTTTGCTGTGGTCCCTCTGTCATATGCATCATAAAAGAAAACAAATTGAAAGTCAGAAAAAAACAAAGTAACGAAAAAAAAAAAGATATCTTTTCTTTGGATATGCCAAACCAAGCCAGGTCTTGGAGTCTTTTGCTGAAAGATGACATTTGTGACATGGATTTTGATTAAGATATTTTCAGTTAGAACAGCCACTGGGTTTGTGATGGCTTAGTTACATACTGCCATATTTAAGAGAAAATGTCTTTCAGTAAAACATGAATCCAAATTAATTACTAGTACCGATATGTTCTGTAGAACTAAAGCAGTTTAAAACACTTTTTGCATATTTCGAAATAATAACTGTAAAATTAATTACTTAACTGCCGCATACTGCTGACTTTGTTGCGCCCGATCATGACTCCCAACTTGTGTATTTTGCGCTCTCTTTTTTGATAAAAGATGACAGATACATGACTACTTGTATTGGTTGCATGTTCATGCCTCATAAACCTCGACAAAATCCATGTCCATGAGTCTATTCCTGCCAGAGTTGCTCAGTGACACCACGGCACTTCACCATCCGAGTGATAATGCATGAAATGGAACGAGTCAAGGAGACAAAAGACATTTACAGCCATCTCTAACACAAAAATGCTTGTTGCCCTTAGTTACCAAACCAGGGCCTGTGACATCATACTCTTATTTTAAAATCTCTGGGTACCCACCCCCTGTATATATATACCTTTTTGCTACTGAGAAATAACGGCAACACATAGATCTAAGCTTACACATTATCTCCGTTATCCCAATAACAAATGTACAGGACCTGGAAGAATTTAAAATTTTATCCCTTGACTGTTAATGTACGTGCTAACAGTAAAACCGATTCACAATGTTTTCTCTTCGGTGATGTTTTTATCGCTTTCAGTTCCTTTAAATATAATGGTTTTACTTTTTCTCCAGTTAAAACATTGGCCAATTTCTGGTGTCCTTCCCATGTTTCCCTTTGCATAAATGATTTAATCCGCCAAGCACTGTTTTGTTTCAATTTACTATATCATGTAATTATTAAATTCATATTATTAAGATACATAGACCTAGACATTTCCTAGTTAAGCTCATTTCAAACAGCTACATGTTTATATATTATCTCTTTTGCGGGTATTTCGAGGAAGAAAAAAGCATCCGACATATACCTGAAGAGAAGCTCGAGCTAAAGATATTCCATTCTGTAATATGACCAACCAAGGATTTCTTACAATGTTTGTCCATGCCTTTTTCGCCCACTAATTTTTGTGATCACTTTCATCTGTTTGAGACAAAGTCCCAAAATTCAAGTTCTTCCCCCAGACATCAGCTGTCTGTCGATCTGTCTGTCATGGATGCCATGTTGAGTTATCTAAATTTTAGCAAAAGATTACTGGAGTTATGTTATTTGTAACATAATCGTTCCATTCCGTTCTTGGTTTAGATCAGTGGTATTTTGCCGTTCTTATATGTTTTGTGTTTCTTTGTAGCTGCTCCTACTCTATATGTATGGTTATTTATATATATATATATATACATACACGCATATAGGATTGGTCTGTGAGAGTTGCTTTAGCTTCAGCACCGAACCTTTTGTTCATTATTATCGGTAGTAGCTCTCACGCGCAGTAGATGTTGAAAGTGAGTCATTTCCTTATGATTTCCTCTTATTACCTGATAGACTATAGAAATACCTTAACAAAAACACAAAAACTAAAGTCCTTCGAGAATTGCTCGTAGAGTGGGTGAACGAACGTTTTTTTCATTTTGATTAAAAGGTGAAGAAATCAATAATCAATCCAAGTTCCAGGCCTTCGTTCTACCATCACAAAGTAATTTCTTATGCGCATATCAATTACATAAAGAAAAGAGGATGCTGCCTGATTGGCTGCTGAGCTGTTTCTCACTTCCAACTGAAACGTTGTTTTGTTTTTGTCATTTTAACCATGCAGGTCTCCAACTGGTTTGGTAACAAGCGAATCAGATATAAGAAGAATATCGGTAAAGCTCAAGAAGAGGCCAATTTATATGCGGCCAAGACGGCTGCAGCTGCTGCGGCCTTAAACCTCGAGCCTTCGCCTCAGCAACCGTCATCAAACCCTGATTTTGCACACCCTTCTTCACCAGATATTGACCCCTCTAATCAAGGTCAGTGCTTTGGGCAAACCTTCACGCCCACTCATACGACCTTCGACAAGACCTAGTTTTACACTTGTCTACTTCTCTTTGGGTTTTCCCCCACTTTTGTTTTTCGGTGTTGTGCGTTTCTGCATTTCTAATCCATGTATCCCGAAGTAACCGGCTCATGTCAGTATTATCTAGTCTTCTTGCGCTTCTACTCAGCCATAATTTTTTCCAGACCTTATTTTGCTAACCTTTGCATTATTCTGTTGAGTTTCCAGATGTTACACTTTTTTTGGTTGAGTTTTATTTGGTCACAAGCTCTGCAGCTTTTGTTGTTTTATACTGTTATTATGTTATTATATTTGACATTTTATCTCCCTAAATTAATCCACATTAATAACGGTGTTGTGTCGCATACGGTGTTTGACTTTTTTATTTGGGTGTCTTTAATATCCTTAGCAACACGTTAATATGGTTGCGGCAGTCTGGCATATAACACATGTATAGTCGTTCGTAGAGATCGGTGTATTTCTCTTGTTTCGTTCACTGAGATACAGGTAGCGGGTGAAGTTACATGTCAGTTTCCATGGCAACTGTATATACACCACTTAGAACATCCACAACAGCTAGTATGTAGGAATATTACAGGTATGAAACATCAACTTTGGCAACATCAGTAAAGTCAGGTGTTTGTTCATCTTTTGCATTTTAACAGCCTTAAAGAACAGCACAGTCCAAGAACCAAAAAAAAAAAAAAAAAATGAAGTTCCAGAAAACATGGTGAATATGTTACATACATCTATTAAATTAAAATTTTTGCACACGTGCAAAACTGAAGTTGGCGCCAAGAAAAAAAAATAATACAAAAACAAAAAAAAGAACAAAATTTTATTAATGGTTTTGGAGGCTAAGACTTCAGATTAAAAAAAAAAAGGAAAAAAAAAACAGTGTAGTAGTAGCAGCATTGGAGTCCAGTAGCAGAATTGGAGTCCTAGGCAGGAGTTTATAAGCTCTCTTTATTCTCCCCCAAACCGTAGTCCCAGCTACATAGAGAATGCCGTGACAAATTCGCCGGTCGGTCACTTGCTGTATAGTATGGGTCTCCCCAGCAAAGCAATAAAGCCCCGTTGAAGCCGCGGAGGGCAGGAAAACTCTCCCCTCCGGCCTTTAGTCTTTCTGTCACCCGTCCAATAACAAATGACAAATCATTCCAATGAAAATTTGTTCCATTGAAAAGCCACAGCTTTTTGTGGACCTTGCTTGCGCCCTTCCGTGTCCTCATATGGTCCCTGCTGGCAGGACAGGCTTCCCCGGAAAACCTCCTCTACTCTATAGCCATGATAATTGCTGAGATTTTTTTTTTTTAATTCTGCAGTTATCCTTCAGTTTTTCATAAAAAAAGTTGGTAATTTTCTAGTAAGTCGTGAGTGCTGCATCATCAACATGTGCCATGATCAAATACTTTGTAATGTAGTGCCCCATATGGTACTAAAATTAGACAGGAAAAATTAGAATCGTAAGTTTTGCCGTTGAAAGTTTTGCATCATCTTCATGAAGGAAACTAAAATATTAAAACCACAGTATAAAGTGAAATATGGAAACTTTGTTACATTTAAGACCAGTATCTGATATTAAATTAAATAGCTACTACTCGTAACATAGCTTTAGAATAAGGGATATTTTGCTGCTAGAAGTATTTAACATTCAAGCACTTTACAATATATCTGTCAATTAAGGCACTTAAAGCACTTTACAATATATCTGTCAATTTACAGCTTGTATTTGCAGTTAACTTTTCATAATTACTGTTAATATTTAGAAACTAGGATCGTTGTGGATGAATTTAATAACCATTAAAAACGACGGCAAAAAAAACCCCCAATACCATAGGTTTGCTCTACAAGGTACAGAATTCATTTATAAACTTCCAATCTGAAAAAAAAAATATTAAAAAAATATCTAAACAAACTGGCAGGTAGGGTCAGTCAGCTTTTGTTCTGCTTTCAAGGGACTCAACAGGTAAGTGGGCGAATATATACATACGCCATTGATTTATTTATTGTTTATGGTTCTAATCCCCTACTGCTTTCACTCACCATGTTGTATGATCCCCATCCGCTCACTCTTTATCATTCTTCTGACCATGCTAACACACTACTAACGCCCCCCCAGCAGGTGGTTCTGTTGATAACACCAAGGAGGACGATTTCTAGCCAGGGCAGGCGAATCACAGTTTCTACGATTTCCCAGAGATGGCGCTCTCAATCAATACCACAGGGCTTTGTGTTTTACACATTTTCACAGAGATTTAAAAAAAAAAAAACAAAAAAGAAAAAACATATATTTTCTTCTCTTTCTTTTTTTTTTCTTGTTATCTTGGCTCTCTGGCTTGGACACACCACACCTTTTCTCTGTCGCTGTTGTTGTACACAGGTGTCAAACTGGTTCGGCAACAAGCGCATCCGCTTCAAGAAGAATATAATGAAAGGTCAGGAGGAGGCTTCGCTATATGCGGCCAAGATCCACCAAGACCAGCTCTCTCCGGGAGTAGGAGGGGTGGCAGCAGGCATGGGCTCCACGCCACAGCAGCCTCCCGCTACCCCAACTGCTTCCACCCCTAAACAAGAGGCGCCCGATAATCAAGGTAGGAGCCAGAGTATATCCTACACTACAGGGGCTGCTCCACTCGGCAATTAGAACTCTGTAGTCTATACACCAATTTGGAATTCCTAGTTTCTGATCGCCAAAGGAGAAATTACCGGTAGATACACACGATGTTACAACCAGTTTTTACCGTGAGAACAACTTGGTCGCAACAGGAAGACAATTTCATGCAACCTAACTCTGATTCAAAGTTATACGAAACATTAAATATTATTGCACTTCGTCAGAGAAGTTATAATTTTGAACCGCAATAAGTGTTAAGGCTCCTAAAAGCAGGATATCTTTTCGTTCGAGCGTTAGAACGTCTGTAATAGTCTTTTTTATGCTAAGGTGAGTATGCTAGATTTTCTTCAGAAAAACAAATCAAAACACAGAAAACGGACAAAATGCTTGTAGAATGGTAACCCTGAGTTTACACTGGTAGATCAGGTAGGTAAGTCTGTAGGCAACGTTAAGAGCCAGAAAGAGTATAGGGAATTTGCAATTTTGAAAGGTAGGCCATGTTTTGTACCATTCTGCTTATTCCGTTTTTCCTATGTCATCACTCATTCAGTTATTGTGAGTGCAGTAGCTAGCTTCCCTTTTTCGTTTGGCTGCTAATATATATATATATACCTACCAAGACTGGAGTTCACAAAAATACTTAAGGTCAAATGTTTATTTGTTTTGTTTTTGTTTTTACTCGGGGCTGAGTGGGCTTGATTTGAGTAACATTTAGACTTGAGAATTTTTGAGAACTCCTTTGTTTGTTATCCCTATGGTTACATGTCACCAGTACGTCCATCCATCCTTCCTTCCTGCCTTCCTTCTCTCGTTCCTTCTGCACCCCCACGAATAATAATGAGCTACCACTTCTGTTTCACATGCAGAGCTAGGAGACCACACCACCGGCCATTGCCTTTTCTGTCAGTCTTTTATTTTTATTCCAAAAAAAAAAAAAAACCAATGGAAAATCAGAGCCAAGCAAAAAGTACTCATGTGAAACTGCTTATTTCATGCTCCTCGGCCTTCGCCCTCGTCCCTATTCCGTCCATCATCTGGTAGGTGACCAACTGGTTCGGCAACAAACGCATCCGCTTTAAGAGAGGGCTTGCTAAAAATCAAGAGGAAACCGTTCGCTACCAGAACAAAATACGTGAAGGCGAAGCTGTTGCTATGGCAACATCACCTGTTACTATGCAACCGGCTGCAGTGGCCGATGCCCCGCCAATGCAGCTAGGGGGTGTGAAGGAAGAGATGTCCCTTGAGAGTCAAGGTAAGAGTGGAGAATGGGCCTCTCCCCCCCCCCCCCTAATCTTTGCATGGACAGCCTCTCTGTGCATCAATCACTCCTTACTACACCACATACAGGCTTACATCACCACTACATCGCCTTACACAATATGTCATAGCCTCCCTGTTAGACCCCACTCCTCCTCCTACTGCTCCTCCTCCTCACAACCCCGAACCCTCTTCCTGTCCTATTCGCTGTGTTGCTATGGTTACCCCGTTGTGTTTCGTTTCCCGTTCCAGACTCAGTACTGTAAAGTCGGTTAGAGCATACCTAATTTCCTTCAGCTGTAGCTTCAAAATCTGTCTTTTTAGTTTTTTACCTCTGATGTCACCTTCACAGATTTGAACCCCAGACCACACAAACCATGTAATAACGATAAAAAAAAGAAAATCCTGACGGCAGGTTTGTGCCTTTATTTTTCCTTCAGGTAAAATGGTGGGGGTGCAGAATTAGTCGATGATCCGAATGCCGCTGTTCCTTCCCATCTATGGTTTTAATTTTGCAGGAGACAAACTACCATTACTCCCCACTCCCACTTGAAGCCGATTATCTCCATCCCTCTCATACACATGCCCCCATGGGGGGGAGGGGATATTGTTGTCTTCCCTGTTGCCTGTGGTTTTTGTATTTTTGCATTTGGAATTTAGGTGCAAGTTTACGAATGAGGATGTTTAATTTTTTGTGTGATTTTACGTTTTTGTTTTTTGTTTTTTTTTTCTGTTTTTTAAGAAACCGTTTCTTCTGTTCTAGCCATTTAGCGCGTACAGTAACACACTGTCGTGGCCAGTCCTGGGTTGGAGTTCTCTAAAAAGACTGAAACCTGAAGATTTGGTCATGGTCAAATACTTAACCCAATCATGTTTTTGTTTGGCTCACTCCTATCAAAACTTCGGCTTAAGTCGCCTCGAGAGCTCTAGCCCGATTTTTCTTGCCTGCCCTTGACGATTTCCTCCCAAATCCCCACCAGCCCACGAAAGCAACTGTGCCTGCCTATTTTGCCCCAAGCATTTTTTGCTTGTTTTTCTTTTTCTCTGTGCAAGATACTGATGCATCTTGTTTATATGTGCTTAGACCACTAGGTTACTGTTTGTATATTTTTGTCTTCTTGTGGATATGTTTTTTCTCCCTCCCACCCCGCCGAAAAGCACATATAAACAAGGCCGCTTCCCCCTCTCCATAGATTCTACCGCAGGTCCCCGGATTTCATCAGTACTTTTATACATGTATAAGCAGAGTGCTTGGGTCTTTTAAAAACGAGGCTGCCCATCTAAATTGTGTGCTTCCGCTTGTGTTGTTGCGTGCTCGCACTGTAGGTATCAAATTGGTTCGGGAACAAGCGCATTCGCTTCAAGAAGAACATTGGCAAGGGACAGGAAGAGGCGAACATGTATGCGTCCAAAGCACCCCCTTCTCCGGGAGATATGTCCAACACTTCAATGGAAGACCATAAAGGCGATATAAGCCCAGGTTTGAGCCATGCCAGATAAATTAGAGCACCGCACAACAACAGTCTACTTTAGCTTGACAAACACGTAGGATGCACATGACATATGAACGTGCCTATATTCATATATATGCATAGCTATCGACAATATCTGCACATTTACTGCAATTTACTCCGTTTATTTATCCAGTACTAGTACATATATATCTGGTTTGTCTAATTCTACCGAGGACCAATATTATCATTAAATATTTGTGCGTAGGTTTCAGACTAGGATAGTTTGGTATGTATTGAACATTATAAACAGACACACACACACACAGCCTCAGAGTTTCTTATGATAAAATGAGGAGCAGAAGTAAACGTCACTGGTAGATGTATTAAATGCTGCAAATGTTGATGTGTTATCAATAATAGAATATGATTTATTAATAACATGGGGCCATTGAACCAGGCAGTGGAACCTCACACATCACTTGCACTTACCACCTGAGGCTAATCGAAAAAAAAGAAAAGAAACAATCCAAATAAAATATTATTGCTCCTATTAGATAAAAGTATGGAATAGGCCCTCCTGTATTATCAATAAGTTTCAATGCCTAAACTTCATAGGCTTTCCCTATTTTGTGAGGTTCTACTGTAGTAATTGGTGGGGGAATGCAAGAGGTGAGTATCACTCATATTACATACGTGCTTAAAGAACTTCCTAGTGGAGTTTCGCGCACTCTAACCTAAGTATTGCATGCAACCTTTAATTTACCTTTGAAATATATTGTATATAAAATCAGTTACACAGGAGTTCCATATACACTCTTACAGCTAGCCAAATCTAACAACAGATGAAACGTTTGAAGAGTAACATGCTTATATTTCATCCATATTTGACATGGACATAATTGTGCATTAGCAAATTCAGTGCTTTTGTCACCAGCCAAGATGGCTAAGTACCGCAGTATTAGCTCAATTTTATGATTCAATGAATGTGAGCCGTACCTTGAGAAAGATCTCACAAATTGCCACATATATCAATTATGTTCTATTTTATGATGTGGTACTAACTTACAAACTTAAAAAAGATAGTTTTCACAAGATACTTAGCTAAATTGAGAAAATTGCTTGCAAGTACTTTTGTAATAATAAAGCTCATATAAGTAATGCATTTTATAAATAAGCTAAGTTCTTTAAAATCTATTATTACTCTTGTAAGCTTGAAACTTTACGTTGATTCCTTGGTAACGTTAACATTGATGCATACTGTGTTGATAAGAATAGCATGTAAGATATTAAATGCCATAAGCTTTTAAATCTAAAAATTTAGAGAGCTCCTTTGAGTATTTATGTAATGATACGTGCTTTATATAAACTCTTTATTATAATGCAACAAGCTAAATGTGTGAGAAAAAATTAAACAATATTTTTGGTCTCACAAAATTTGTACCGTAGGTTGTTCTTGTGTTGTTCTAGGTGCTTCCAGCTACCCAATGGTCCCTCGGTCGCAAGGCCAGATGTCAGGAGGTGGCGGTCAGGGCATGTACATGAACCTAAACGGGGACAACTACCCCCCACCGCCCCCCACCAGTGGAAGTGACAACCCACAGGTACGCAAAGAATCGATCACTCATGTGCCGTAGATGGTGAATGGGTCCTGATATAAAAAATCATTGGACCACCTCCAAAGATTATAGAATAATCTTTAATCAATAACTGATCTTGAAAAGTATGAGAAATACAAAAAGTTGCCAAGATGATCACTGATGTTGAGGGAGTTTGCTTTTAGAATTGTTTTTTTTTTTTTTTTTTTTTAGAAAATTGCACTAGTAACATGTCTGCTGTGAAATTTGTAGTCATCTTATGTCAAGGATTCTGAAACCATGTAATTGGTGAACGTGTATTTATCCTGGAGCCCCGGCCTGGAGCTCATTAAAATACTCAAGTCCAGTTTCTGACATATTCAGTCACCTTGTTCCGATTCATGAAAACCTAAAGAATCACCAGCCTGAGGTTTGGTCAAATTCTGAGCCAACCACGTTACTCAAATTGGTGACTTAAGTCACAACTTAAACTTAAGAATTTCCAAGAACTGCTCTCATGGTCATAAAGACACAGAAAAGTTTTTTTATTTCT
>JAAUYG010201030.1_pt1 | contig 11038 bp, 8 predicted proteins | sample 7278091 | NCBI WGS metagenome assembly JAAUYG01 (sample SAMN14350201, study PRJNA611818) | marine sediment metagenome | isolation source: surface marine sediment (0.6m) | place: French Polynesia: Moorea | collected 2018-08
AAAAGTGTCATTTCTCTGTGAAATGAGGTGAGTTTAGTTTCTTAAGATGTGCCTCCATAAAAAGTAGTATGTATAGACAAAAGTGAGCACCGGTTTGGGTGGGCTTCTTGTGAATGGCAGACAGCCAGAACTGTTTAAAAATGTTGGCCTACATTTCGTGACACATCCTTCTCTATTATTTATCGATACTCTTCAAGTGTTTAGTGTCGTCCGGGTCAGCGTTGTGCTGACGTTCCTTGGTGTCCTGACTAAGCGGGCTTCGCGTGGCTCGTGCCTGTCCCGCATTGACCTCTCCGCGGTTCGTTCCTCAGTGAGAGACGCGGCTTCCTGGGGTTGGCTGCCGCGCCCTGCAGGGTCACTTACTGTGGGAGCCTTCTACAGCAGTGGGTCAGTTCCTCTGCAGGTCAGCCGTTTGAGGTGTTGTCTCTCCTGCTCGTCTGTCAGTCCGTCTGTCCTCTCTCTTCCCAGCCTTCCTCAGCTGGGGCCCCGCGCCCTACCTGCAGTCGGCCCTTTCCACCACTCTGTGGTCCTCCCTAATCCAGACAAAGGCCATTTCTATTCCGTTGACTCGTTTATTCGGCAGTTCATAGCAAGGCAATGTTCACATCCAAACCATGCTCACACGGAACTAAATCACCTGCTGGATCGGTCACACCCTTCAGTGGCTATCTAGCTAACTGTCTCCTTCAGCCAGAGCGACTATCTAACCTAACGGTCGAAGCCTATCGCCTGGCCTTCACCCTACTGTCCATACATCTCCATCAGTTCAACTTGATACAGTTGAACTGCGCTATCTGAGGCAGCAGCTCCAAGTCGCTGCTGCGTCGCAGGCCTTAAATCACTAAGTCTGGCTCGAAGCTCATTTGTCTGGCTGACTCTTAGTGACAAAGATAAAAGGCTCACCTTGATTCTACGTGTTTACTACTATATATACCCAAAGAGAACCTGCTGTCTGCCCATTACTATGGATTCCAGTCGCACCAAAACTCCGTCCAATGAGCTATCGAACTGAATGGTGCAGGGCCTGTGTCGTCCAATCAGAGAGCCTCAAATGTGACATCATTATGGCACACTAGAAACCACCTACTTTACTATGGGACTTTCCTATTCAGATTTATAAGTCCCCATAACTCCTTTAATATTTAATACTGATCCAACCATAGCGTAATCAGGCTTAAATGACCTTTACAATGGTTCCCAACTACAGGTGACTACGCATGGACTATAGCTGTGAATGACTGGACGAGCGGACAGTAATGTGTGTATATATTTTCATTATGTATTTGTTCTATATGTATGGATCCTATAGCCAAAAACCTATGTGAATGTTGCCAATAGCATATTTATACATCTATTTCAGATATAATAAACAATATTTTTCACTTCAGGTATTCACGCAACATGTTTGGCCACACTTTACATCGGGTAACCAGTAGTGGAGGAAGACTCATGTTCATCTGCAAAATGCATTATCAACACATGAACATGATGAAGGTGCTTGCCAGTCACTGTCGACCAAACAGATCTTCTTTTCTCGACACATACAATCGTTTTCTTCCTTCTACGGACTATGCCTTTCTCTCAAAACATATGTCGCTAAGTCAGAAGTATAGTACATCTAGTAGCCATGATGCTAATCAGTTGAAGATTGATGTACACAGCCACAGCACAAGATATTCTGTCCCTTATCTGGATGTGAATCCAGAAGGCTCCAGATGCTCGGTCCTGGCAGTACATGGTGCTCCAGGAGGACTTGCTGACTTTGATTCCATTATTCCAGCCTTAGCATCAGCAGGGGTGCGGGTAGTGGTACCTAATTTACCAGGTAGGACTTCATTCACCTCCCTAGTAGATGTCGGTTAGTACACATGGTGCTTGTAGTAGCAGTAATGATAGTTACATGCATAGTCATAGTCAGTATTGTAGTGGTAGCAAACTAGCAGTAGTATAGTACATGTAGTAATAGGACTAGTAATAGTAGTAGTAGTTAGTTGCAGCAGCAGTGGCACTGTGCTTTTGCTCCCCATTTCTCATGTTTCTTCTGTTAGTTTTTCAATATTAATTAGCATCATTATTTCGTATATGCAGTTGTACATGTTGTAAAGGAGTTGGAGTCCCTCTACACGTATTTCACGGCTGCCATTCAGTTTCACATTACAGTTTCACATTTAGTTTCACATTCCAGCCAGTTTCATATTAATTTTGGCTATGATCATAATGTTGACTAGACTTAACATGCATGTAACGCATGTAACAGCTACAATGTACTTGTTGTTATCTGTTTGTAGGTAATCCCCACACTACACATGAACACCCGACCATGTATGATGAGACCACAACTGCACGAGCTATCTTTATACAAGATTTTATGTCTGCGATTGGATTAAAAAGGTACCAGGACTTGTTGTAAGGCTGAGTTAGACTAAGAACATGAGGAGTGGTCCAATTAACATGATTAAGTGAAAGTTTTTCTGACCTTAGAAATTACATAGATGCATAATACCGGTATTTAAATATTGTGCTTGTACCATGTTCAAGCATATACTAGTACATGTATGTCTACAATGGTATCTCACTTATCATGCTTCTAGACCAAGTATCAAGGCCATGTTGAAGCAGTACCAAAGCTACATATTCATGCTTCAGTAATCCAAGATATAAGACCACCTCAACACCAATTTATGAGCCTATGGGTAGTCTCTACATGCTGTAGCATATATTGCAAATGCATGTGACTAACTCATGTAATTTTGAGGAATCCTTCTCAGCCACAGCCAGTTTACATGCAGATTTAAGCGTTTGGTTGAGACAGATAAAACCGCAGATCATGCAATACATTTACTATGTACGCATGTACATTGTATACATGATGTAAGTTTTCCAGAACCTGTTACACCTATTTTACCTGTACACCTATGTGTACACAGTACAGTGATCCCTTTCTTAGTGACCATCTCTGCCTTTTCTACTATGGTCAAAAAGTTTCACCACTATAGACTGGTCCCTCTCTGTACACGTGATAATGCTATACATTGTGTATAAACATGATAAATGCACTTGCCTGTCCCTCTGGCCGATGGATGCCTCTAAATGTGGCCGTAATTTCCTGGCAAGTCATGCAAATAGGGTCATCAGGGTGGAATTATTAGGCGGGGGAGGGGGGGGTATAATGTACATGTATATGCCTTTGGTAATACAGTAGAACCTTTCTTGAAAGACCGCCAATGGGGGCTTAAAAATATGGTCTCAAGGCAGGTGGGTTCTGGTGACAGGTTCAGCCCGAGAAGTTCAGTGGCACTGAAAAATGGAACCCTCTGCAAGGAATATGTGGTCCTTCAAGACAGGTGATCTCTCATGTCAGTGGTCTCTCAAGACAGGTCACACTGTGATTTATTGTCATTTTCATTATAGCGTGGACCTGCTGATTGGACACAGCCTGGGAGGATACGCTGTCATGCAGCTGCTGGCAAACTCCGACGTGGCGAAAGGGGCCGCGTTACTCAACCATGGCAGCCATCGTCCACACAAGTGGGTTACATATATATGGTAACAAGATAGTAGTACGGTGATTCAGTCGGGGCCTTACTTTGTGACAGTCTCAGAGTTAAGGCCACCTCAGAATAAGACCATGCTTACTATTGCTTAGCAATATTAAAACTGTACTTTAATCATGTTCATTTTGTAGGAATCCCAGTAAGAAGATCAACCAGACAAGAACAGTGTATAACAGATGGACATAATCCCCCCAGATATAATCCCCTCCTGGATGTAATGGATGTAATAGTGGCAGTTGTAGTAGTGGCATTACATTGTATTATCATGTATTACTATGGTACTGGTGCTAAATCATATTTAAATTAAAGTTCTGCATGGAATAAAAATAGCCAGTAAATGACTTGGCATAGGTAAGTGCATCATCATCTATCACGTGTAACTGTTTACAGTCGCTACTCTCCCTCCCCAGCTGGGGAAGTCGATCGATTGCAGCGATGATGAAGTAAGTGTAAACTGCATTGTATAACTTTACTTTTTTCATCCTGTGTGGAACACTTACAAATCTTTATTTTCAGGGGTGTTCAGCCATATCCATTAGCCTGCCTGTACGCAGATTCCCTCAAGGTTCCGGTGATTGGATGGTTCACTAAATTACCCCTCATATATCTGTACAAGAAAAGAGGTATGTATGGGTGATGATGACACTGCCACCCCATTTGTCATAGAATGTGGTATCTCAAGACAGGTGGTCTCTCATGGCAGGTGTAATTACCGAATCCATCTGCGCAAACACTCAGGGAGATTAGATTGAAAAGATCGACAGATAGGGGGGTGGGCGTTTACCCGGGCATGGGCGTTTAGAAACATTCACGTAAGTGCCCAACTTCAGCAAAAACTTTGTAAATGTGATTTTTATAGTCCCCAAAGTCATTGTATATTAGTGCTGTGCCAGTTACTGCTACCGGTAGATACCGAATGTATTGTCAGTGAACAATGTTACAAATATCTATTGCCGTTTTGAAAAACACGTACCACTTACAAAACCACGACGTTCATGTTCTACATTTCTCAACCAATGAGAGCAGCCTGCGGTAAACTGCAGTAAGTTTTCACAGTGAGCTTTGTGAGTTGTACAAAGTCATGTAGGAATAAATATTTAGAAGTGAGGAAAGCAACAGCGCAGGAAACTCACAGTACAGGCAAATGGCTGGTCGATCACCTGCCTTCAAAGAACAGCGACAACTGCACCACACTCCACCCCCTCATTAATGGCTTCTCCAGATTTACCGCCTTTTTTCACCAAAGTATGCAAATTAAGGTCCTCGTGCGGTGATTGGCTGGCTCTCTCGTGAGAAACTAAGTGTCGGAAGAGGTTACAAACATCAAAGCTTGCAAGTTTTGTCTGACAGTGCTGATTGTCCTAACAGTACGGCTGCCAATCAAATGTGGCCGGGACCCCGGGCTTGGACGTCAACTTCATGTCGTAACCACAGACAACTAGTGTTTCAGAGGCAAAGGCTAGCGTAACCTATCATCTTTTGTTATGGCTGATCGGCCAAACCATTTTACAGACTAGTTGGCGTCTTGATAACCACAACAAACTATAAGCAGTTTTGCGGCATTGATTGAATGTTTTCACACTTGCCGGTTACTTTTGTCACTGGCGGCCAGTGGCCGTATAAGTCAAATTAGTTTGGGGTGTGAACTAAATTGTGTATAGGATTAATATGCACTTTCAAGGGCATACAGTCTGGAAAACGGTGTACAAAGTGCGTTAACGAACAGTGGGCACTGGTTAGCAGGCGTTGCCTACTACAGTTTCTTGGATGTCTTCACAACAAAGCACCCATGGATTTTATGGGGGGTGGGCGTTTATGTCAAATTTAGACAAAAGATGGGGGTGGGCATTTACGTGGACATGGGCATTTTCGCAGACAGACTTGGTATATGAAAATATGGCCATATCCTCAAAGAATGTACATGTATTGTCTTTCAAAATAGCGGTTTCTCGTGGCCTCAAGAAACATTTGACAGTTCTACATGTACCAGTATATCTTTGTGACGTTATTAGCCATTCCAGTAAAACATGTCCCTGTGATTTAAGACCTCTCTGTTTAACAGTTCCCTCCATTTTAAGACTGGCCAGAAGTGACGCAAATCTTATATTTTTCAGTAGAAATATTCCATTTTAAGACCACCTTCAATTTAAGACCACATTTTTCTGGTTGCATAAGTGGTCTTAAAATGCAGGGACTTCTACTATATATGTATTTTCCATCTCTAATTGATATAATTTAATTTAATATTTTAAAATACATGTTATAATCCTGGCAGTCATGTCAATTATAATAGTTAATAATATTTTGGCTGTTAGAAATGCACAATATATTCCTTGTATATCATGTATACATTGCATTTGTGTTTCATTTTGACTGAGGTATATTGGTCTTGTAGCAGTCAGATACCTATAAACTAAAGTAGATTGCTGATGCATTTTGTGAATTTTGATTTTCAGGTTTCACTGTAGATGACCTGGACCATGTATTACAGGGCATGTACACTGTTCGAGGGATACAGTTTAATCTGGTGAGTCATATTCACTGATGGGGGTACAATTCCATATGGTGAGTCATGTTCACTGTGGGGAGTACAGTTCCATTAGAATTTGTGAGTCATGTTCACAAAGGGGGGTACAGTTCCATCCAGTGAGTCATGTTCACTGTTCAAGAGTGGTTTCTATCTGTGTTTGCTGTGGTATAGATCTATTGAGTCATATTATTGTATTGCAAATGGCAATTCAGTTCCATCCTGTGAGTCATTTTCAGTATGATGGTCATGTCTTTTACGAATTTCATTCACCATTTGAGTGATATACCGTAGTCGTGGGTTTTATGGGCATGATCATCATCAGGGGAATTAGTTGCATATTCACAATACATTTCAAGCCACTATCAGTGTGAGGTGGACACAGTCTGGTGAATCTTTTTGTTTGTATGACTGTCATCATAATCACTTGTTACCTGTTGGGGGGGGGGGGTACATATAGCAAGACTTGTGAAAATACAGCCACTATTGCCAGATATCAAATACCCCAGCCATTAATTTGCTAAGTACTGTAAATTCTTTAATATTCCTGGGCTCTGTTTCATATAAAGACGTCTGTACATAGGCCTACTGGTCTTTGGAGTTTTATGAAACAGAGGCCTGGGGATTAATGTTTTACATCTTTTTAGACAAAGCCACGTTCTTGGCAATTAATATTTGTCATTAGCTCTGGCGTTGTTAATTATCTAGGTGCATGAGTTATATTCACTGGTATTTATTTTTGCGATTTAAAGATCATCGCAAATTTTTGCCAAATAACTTCATCGCAAACATTAATGAACTTACAATACATGTACATGAATAATTATAGAAAACCTTTGGATTAGATAGTTGAAGATAGTCATTGGTCTTGGGATCAAGTTCTTCTCACCTGACAAAAAAATATTTTATTTTGTGTGAGTGGAAACAGAGATTTGATTACATGTATATTAGAGTCTCCCTTTGCAAGCACCTGACAATAAAGTCCACCTGTAAAATAAAGATCACTTCCCTGCAGCACACAAGCAGTATTTCCTATCTTTGGTAGTCTTACAAAAAAGATCACCTTGCAATTGAAAGGATGTATTTCTGATCTTATCACTATACATGTAACTACATGTATGTGAATATTTGCTTATTAACTGTTATTGTATATTTTAGGTGAAGGGAAATGCCAAGCGCATTCAGGAGAAGAATCTCCCCATTTTCTCAGCCACAACGCAGAACGATGGTATCATAGAATGGCAGAGGTCGGTGGAGGCCTGTCGTCTTCTTGGTTTGTCTGAAAGCAATGACACTTACCTCGATACTGAGGAAAACGTCATCAAAGGACCAAGCATCGGTAAGAAGCTGAAACAACCTTGGACAAGTTTGAGTAAAAATCTTAACCCTATTTATTAAAATCCAGTCAAAGCTCAGATTTAAGAGGACCAGTTGGACATGTTTGAACTGTTATAAACTGGTCTTACCTGCTAAATGGTCTTATTTTGTGGGACTGCTAGACTCAGAAAATGTAATATTAGTAAACAAATTAATATTGATTCTGATGAGATGTGGTTAGAGCCGGTTACAAAAAAGAAAATTGACCTTCCCTTGTACAACTATACGTTCCTTAAGTAAGTTCTCTGTGCTAATTACAACAGTGAAACCTATCTTGAGAGACCACTGCCAATACTTTTTCTTCATTGTGCTATTGAATGTGTTCTTATCAAAAGTCTGTTAAGATTTCTTTCGTGTTTTCAGAGGAGACCGTTATTCCCCGATGTCTGATATTTGAACGCGGCGGCCATCTTGCCCACAGGGCTCATTCCAGTATCGTCACAAAGTGCATCCTGGACTTGCTGAAATGTATTAAGGGCAGCGACCTGTCAGACAACTCCGAAGTTGGATCTAGATAATCATGCTAATTGTAGGATCATCTTCTATGTGAAGCACATGTGCAGCTGCTACTTCCCATATGTGTCAATTTTAAAATGTGAAGCACGTGAACAGGTGCAAGTTCCTATATGTGTACAGTAGGCCCTCTCTAATAAGGCCACCGCATTTGCCACAAAACTGGTCACATTAAAGAGGTGGCTTTTGGTGGTGGTGGTGGTGGTGGGGGAGGTATAAATATAGAGTGGTCCCTGTCATAAAGGACACTCTCTAGAGAGGACACCCGTCTAGATGGGACACTATTTCTTGGCAGCAAGTGTCGTGAATACATGTGATACTCCCTCTCACCAAAGGACACCTCTCTAATAAGGACACCTCTCTAATAAGGACAGAATTATTTGGTAGAAGGGGTGTCCTTATTAGAGGGGGCTACTGTATAGCTAGTAGTTAGATGACCTTATTAGAGAGGGTGGCATCTGTTGAGAGTGACCACTAAGAGAGGGATTGCTGTATATATATACATGTATTTTACTTCTACAATGTAAAATACGAGCAGGTAATAGTCCCCATTAGCATTGCTGTTGCAATGTAGAGCATTGCATGTGCAGCTGCTACTTTCCTAAAAGTACTCGCATCACTACTGACACATTAAGTTTGTGAATTCTCCCTCCTTCAGGGAAGGCTGAATTAAAGCACAAAGTAACTGTGTTGTGGTAATTGTGCAATAAAATATTGATCTTTTGAAAACGAAATTGGGAAGGATACAAGTTCAGGATAACATGTGGTGCGAGATCACAGACTAATTGGCCCTTTTGAGCAAAATTTCTCATCCGCCTTACTGTAAATTCATTAATGTTCGCGGGGATTAATGTTTGCGTTTTTGTGACAAAACCATGTTCGCGGGGATTAATGTTTGCGGTTATTTCATGTCTTGTCAGTTATCTAGGTACATAATTATGTTTGCGGGGTATTTATTTTTGCGATTTAAAGATAGGCGCGAAATTCGCCAAATAAATCCCTCGGAAACATTAATGAATTTACAGTACTCCAAGCGTATGGAGTTAGGCATTGTCAGACAGGGTGACATTTCTTATTTATTCTTAAATTATGCTATCTCTACCTCAGAATAAATTACTCCTTTGTTTGGAGATGTTTGTGTTACAGTTGTCTCTGTATGGACTAGAGGTCTATGGGGCTTAATGATCTTATAGACCAATTACTGTGCAAGAGTTCTACAACTACTGCTATGCTACTGTATGACTCTTACTACTACTACTTAATTACTACTACTACTACTGGTACTACTACTTTACTACTACTACTACCACTACTACTTCTGCTACTGCTACTACTACTGCAGTAAAAGGCAAGACTGGTGCCAACTACAGAACACGTAATATTCAATGCTTGTATTCCAGTATACCATAAAGTGATATATGTTCTAGTGCAGCCATAGGAGTTACCCATTATAAGGCCTAATTCAAAGTCAGATTTAATCATTAACTGGATCTTTGTCAGTCCAGGTGAAATCTTACGAGAATATCTGAACGTGATGTATGTAATATAATAATAATAAGCAGCATTAAATTTTTGTGATTTTACCAATGCCCCAGCCATATTTTTTGTTTACCATTTACCAGTAATGAAACCAATGACAAGGAAACGTATACGAGATGGATGATTTTAATATATTTTATTTTTGCTTAAAGTTGACCAGTTCCAACAGTTTCCAACTGCAAGCAACCCAATTTGGTGTACGTCTCTCCACCAACTTTCCCCAAAGGATAGAGTTCTGTTCATTCCCACAAGCCATCAGCCTACGGAGGCATTCTACCACTACGCTAGCAATACTACCATTTTGAAAAAGCACCTGAAAGTCCTCAACATTTATAAGACATAAACAATTATCACAAAATATCAATGATGTCAGGTGGTATAAAAAGAAGAAGCTTGCAACCTATGCAAATGCTATGGGACTATGTAGAAAGAAAGCACATAATAGTACATACATGAGACCTGAAAGTGACATCCATTAAAAATACTGTAGAAAAAGACAACCGAGTGACATATCTGAGAATTTCTTTCTTTTCTGAAAAATGCAGTCTTCCTAGCTATCTGACTTGCTGGGAAATACGGCTAAGTTTGGGCAGAGGTGAGTTATTTGACTTATAATACACACATGTAACATACTCATAGCATAATTATGCCCCATAGCAATTAAGTTGGCAACCCAAATATTGAAGCCAAGGAAAATACATAGATATTATGTTTATAAATGCATGTTTTTTTTTTATCCCCGTGGAGTTATTTTTCCACCACAGCTGCAACCTGCACTTCTGCAGAAATCAGGCCTCGCAGTAAAAATACATGTAACACTAAATATACAAATGTCTTACTCTCAGTTTCTTAATCATATCCGTGACAGTTTCAATTCTTACTCCTTTCTGTAAACACGGTAAACGTTAATTCTGTTTGGTTGTAATTCTACGCAATGATGTTTTACCTAAATTTTCAGTCACGTTACATATATTGCATGTACTCTCAAGAATTTATGGCAATGCACTGCATACCGATATATAATGGTCTTGCCACAAACAAAAGTTTACATATGTACACAAAATGTATTGGGACTTCAAAACTGGTAAGAATAGACCAAAGATCCAACATGTAATGGTTCGTAGTAGTCAACAACACTTCAGAACAGTAGCTTGTGAATAACACAAGGTTTTTGCTACTCTGGAACTAAGCCTTGTATTTAAAAGACTAGATCAAACAATGACCAATTTAAACAAATAACTGGTTTAGGATCAGCTGCTTCAATACCAACACGGAGCTCGCAAACATGTTTTCTCACCGCATTGTAATTTAATTGTAATTAATGTATGTGCTTGCACATCTTCGTATGAATAAATACATTTAATGTACTGGTATACAGTGGTCCCCCTCTAATAAGGACACCCCTTTTGCCAAACAATTCTGTCCTTATTAGAGGGGTGTCCTTTGGTGAGAGGGAGCATTACGTACATTCATAGTACTTGCTGCCAGAGATTTGTGTCCTTTATAGAGGGGTGTCCTCTCTAGAGAG
>JAAUYG010007382.1_pt1 | contig 11037 bp, 5 predicted proteins | sample 7278091 | NCBI WGS metagenome assembly JAAUYG01 (sample SAMN14350201, study PRJNA611818) | marine sediment metagenome | isolation source: surface marine sediment (0.6m) | place: French Polynesia: Moorea | collected 2018-08
AGTGGACAGCGGGAGTCCCATGGGGAAGTCTTTGATGTATTCTGCAGCGGGCAAGATAGAAGACCTGGTTATTGAAAATACCACAGGCGGAAATTGCTGATTCTTCTCCTCCCTGGCGGCGTCTTGGCTCTTTAATAAGCGCCCGGTCTTTTAGGAATCGAAGATTAGTCGTAAGAATCTGAGACTCAAAATTATTAGTGGTGTTTGGTTTTGGTGATATTGTCAGGTACCACAAAACGAGAAATTAGAGACAGGCGCTGTTCGTATATCAGTTAAAGCAGAAACAGCCAATCGAATTTCTGATCAATTATGCACATTTGAAACGCTTACTAGTCTTTTGCCTTTACATAAGTTTTAGATGTTGTGTAGTAAATGTTACTGGCCACTTGTGTGTTTAGCTGGTTGTGCTCAATACGTCGTGCGTGTTCCTACTGTTGAATTTATGCCACTTGTGGGATGATATTAAACATCCCAGAAAGCCTTAAAGAAATCAGATATTCTAACAGCAAAGAATAAAATATTAAACTTCCCAAAACCCCAGTTGGTACTCGTGAGGCTTCACACCTATCCCTTTACTTATCCCACCCCACCCCTCACCCATCCCGCCCCCACAATTTCAAGGCCAAAGATTTTGCCCGAGAGAGAAGAGCATCCCAAGGACACCCTCTCATCGTCACGCAAGTAAAGATGTCGCCAATACCTTCAGTGACCTATGTAGGGAACAAGCGATCACCCCCCCCCCCCCACCAACTACCAACGCTTGCCATGTCATCCCATAATCCTGATAGTGCCAGCAGTTGTCACTCAGCCTAATCCCAGGGATTTGCCGTGTGCCACTATGCTGCCTACGGCCCCTGCGGAGGGCAGGGGGAGATATCTACACCCGCTAATGGGTGCTTAAGTCAAGGAAGCGCAATTCACTCCAGGCATCTGTGCCTCGCGATGGCATTGAGATTTTCGGGACGTTTAATAAGTAAACGCACCTGTGTGATACACTTCTGAAAGATCGGCACCACAGTTTCTTTTGGGGGTGCCACATTTCTAATGCTAAATTAAGTGCTTCAGAATATATTTTCCTGATTTAAGACCAAGGGTACATTAATATATAGAGACTATGGACTACAAAATTATATTTGTAGTTTTCAGTGTTTGTCGTGATTGATATTTAGGAATAATATCCCGGGGCTTCAGCTTCAACTTTGGTCTCTGTGGGTAAAATTTGAACAGCACACCAGCAAAAAGCCCAATAGTCCATTTAACTAAAGGGTCCATGGACCTTGACGTGTAGGTAGTATTTGAACTGCTAACACACAACTATGCAGGTGACTACACGTTATTTCTGTGACTAATTTTCTTTTCCACAAAATCGCTTCCATGTACTTCAAAGAAAATGGAAATATTGCAAGTGCAGCGATTGACCCTGAATATTACAAGCTGTAAAGCCACCATTTTATTCTGTACGAGCTTTGCTAGATTTTTTGCTAGAAGTTTTACTCTTAGCCCTTAGCTCTACAATCATCGCCTGAGTTTGTTGGAGGGAGGGTTCAGTTAAAGAGTAATTAAGAGACGGGCATGAAATGACACTAAATGACCTTGAACATTATAAGGTCAAAGGTACAGCATATACGTTACATATATATCAGATTCCTGGAGTCCCAAATTTCAGTCCGTTTCGCTCTACAAGTCGCCTTTGAGTTCCAGTCCATTTGAGACCGGATGTTCCTAGCATGGTCAAGGATACCCTCATGCATGTGTTACTAGTGTCCCTGAGTTCCAAATGTCAGTTCTCTTCACTCTACTGACAGCCGTTTTTTTTTGCGTTACAGGTCATTTTGAAGTAAGTACACCAAATGACCCCCAAATGACCTTGAACACTACAAGGTCAAAGATACCCTAAGTATGTGTTACTAGTTTCCTGAGTCCCAAATTTCACTGTTTCGCTCTATAGACAGCCTTTTCCCTTAGTTACAGTAACCTTTGAAACATTTACACCGAAAAAATCCCCAAAATGATTTGAATGCTACAAGATCAAGGGTACCCTTTACGAGTATATGTGTTTCTGTTGTATGTCTCCGAGTCCCAAAGGTCGCTCCATTTCGTTGTATCACCCATATATGTAGCTTTGGTGTCACCGAGTCCCAAGCAGAAGTCCATTTCGCGTTGGGCCATAAGTTAAGAAAGCATGTGATCAAAATTTATTTAACGTCGTGTTAGAGTTCAACAATAACATTAGTATAGAGTACTATTTACCGATTCAACTTAGGGCTGAACGTTGATGGGGTGGAGTGATTTAAAACTTAGTCATAGGAGGTAACGGTAACATTTCAGTGTCATAACATTTGCCCAATTAAAAAAACAAAACAAAACAAAACACAAAAAACAAACAATTGAACTGCTTTTGTGAGGACAGCTGACGCAAATATTCTGGAAAATTTTTGTTCCCATAGAATCACCTCGTGTTAACTAAAGCGAAATATATTCGTGAAATGAAAAACAAAACATTCACAGAAATCGCGTATTGGCCAGAGGAACAAAAATTTGAAAGAAGCCCGTGCAATAGTCATATATGAATGATGCTGCAGACGGACGACAGAAGACTGACAATACACAAATTTTAAATTCATGAGCGCTGTAACAATATAGCATACTTCAGAAATCAACCAATTTTTATAGCACAGTACAATGCAAAGGTCTATATACCGACATAAGAAAGTGGCTGCATTGTAGAAGACACTAAAAATCGACGTATTGGTATAACATCTGAGTCTATCATGACATTGCCTTAACCTATGCTGCCGTGCAGTTTCTGCAGCATATAACCCCAGTGCAAAAGCCACGTTTATACTGACGCCATACAAGACTCGTATCCCGAATGGGAGGGAGGCAATGTTATACTGAGTTTCTGGATGCCCAGTTACATCGTCGTTTTACACGACGCGCCATACTCTTGTACCTCAGTCTGTCTAAAGTATCATCGATGACGAGGGGGTATCGGGACTGAGTGAGGACTGTTGAGGGTCCAAGCTTGGTTCCACATCAAACCATGACCCTGTCCGCCCTTTGATGGTTCTTCACCGACAATGGCATCCTCAAGGCTTTACATCCACATACTGGGAGGCTGTTACTTTATCCCAGTACCACTTCGGATGAGTCAGACAACTGGACTTTAGCAAGTGCAAATTAAATGTGACATTGATGTTTAACAGGATATCAACTAATGTGAGAAGGCTTGATAATCAGAGTTTGAACGGGTAGAAGTTGATGGATGAGACTCTACTCTAAAAGCCAAATTTCCAGACAGCATCAGTTTGAAGCTACTGCTCCTCTTTTTATCTCCTCCTCCTCCTCCTCCTCCTCCTCCTCCTACAACTACTACTACTACTACTACTACTACTACTACTACTACTACTACTACTGCTACTACTACTACTACTACTACTACTGCTACTACTACTACTACCACCGCCACCATCACCACCACCATCAACACCGTCATGACAATAATAATAATAATAATAATAATAATAATAATAATAATAATAATAATAATAATAATAATAATAATAATAATAATGCACCATAACAGACGCATAATGGTACAGAGTATCATTTAAATCGTAACTAAGGCGAATATCCTCATTCACCTACATGACATTGTATGCCCTGCATCTTTTTAAACCCTGCCCAGAGGGGTTATTGTGATGCTCCAGACTGTCTTTTTATCTGTGCATAAAATGTCGAAAAGAATCAACCTCATATTGGTGGGAGCTAACCCTTCTAGATAAATAATTCGGTTTTGAAAAAAAAGTCACCGGGTAAGGGTGTGTGGATTGTGGGGGTAGGGGTGGGGAGGGGGCAGACATTTTGCTCAATGATATGAAATAAGAGTGAAAATTTCAGTTGGCTAATATCAGCTAAATGGTGCAAGATAAATGCAAACTTTTGGTTAGTGTTAGACACTAACGAGGAGTCATGTTTTGAAGACTTCAAGCACCCTCAGACTGTCAGTTTTGACCTTTAGTGACCTTCAACATTGAACTCCAGATCATTCATATTTCAAGCTTTTATATGTTACCATTAAACACTAATAATTGTAATAACAAGTCATATAAGGACAGTCTTGAGTACCTCCATTAACTTTGACCTTGAGTGACATTGAAAGTCAAATTCAAGGACGCTGCTATTTCAACCCCTTATATGCCAGACAGCATATATTACTGCCTAACACAAATGTGTTGTTGTGTATAGCGTGCACGGACATAGCTTCATTTGACCAGAGGTGATCTTGAAGGGTTAAATATAAGGTTAACCGTATTCTGTACCTTATTGTTACTCTTCAAATCAGTGTCAAAGTTACATGTAACAAAGAACCCCATATATAAACAGCCTTAGAATTTTGTGGGCGGATGGGATTTTGGTCCATTCTCGTGGCTATTCTGTCTCAATTTTCTTTAGCACATACGGATGTCGCGAAACGAGGTGCTAGATCATTGCTCCAATTACTCAATTAAAGTGTCAATTAAACACAGATTATAGGCAGAGTTACCAACTTAGGTATTGATCAAATTTATATGACACGACATTGTGTGTTCAAGGTTTACATGTCCACCTATATTATGGATGATTCGTGTGGTTGAAGTTCATCTGTACTAGCATCCGTACATTATTGATCTGTATATTCTAATTTTGGGTTACTATTTTAGTAATTATCTTTTTCAACCTAAGTATTTCTGTTTTACATTAAAAAGTGTAGTATGTCAGACCCAACATAAAAAGGGCGATTTGATCGGAAAAAAATATGACTACACAAAATACATTTATTAGTATAAATGTATGATATGTTGCGAGTTCCTACATGCATTTTGCTAGTATCACATCTACCGGAAGTGCTTAATATATAGATACAGATTAACAGACAGGATAAGGTTTTAATGAGCTTGAAGACCTGATAAAGGATTTGAGGATCCATGTCAAACACCTTCATCTGCTTGGGTGGTCTGACAGGGTAGCACATGCCTTGTTGCACATCCGGATGTTTTCTTTGGTAGAAAACGGTTCATTGTGAAGGGTAGCTCTAGCCTTCTTTCCCCTAAAACACGCTGCTGCCTGTTTGAGCAGTGATGTCAATGTATATCAGTGACACTAAAGAAATATACGTATACATGTACCTGTAATCAACTAGGTGTAACTAAATAACCAGGTGCAGAACTGTTTATTTCAGTCGAATAGTACGTGTAGTATTTCTGTTATACGCTAATACAGTGAAACTTGTCTTGAGAGACCACTGCCATGAGAGACCACCTGTCTTGAAGGACCATTAGTTTTTGGCAGGAGGTCCTAAATTTCAGTGTAAATGAACCTGTCACCAAAGACCACCTATCTTCAGAGACCATATTTTTATGGCCAATGGGGTGGTCTGTCAAGACAGGTTCTACTGTAATATATATTTTAATTTGTTTTTTTCAATTCCAGGGAGTTATCAGAGACTCTCGCTGAGCTTCAAGCTACAACGAAACATCGGCTACTTCATTTTTCAAACGTATCTGCCATCGATCTTGATCGTGATGTTGTCCTGGGTGTCCTTCTGGATCAACCATGAGGCTACGTCTGCCAGGGTGGCACTCGGTAAGACTCGGCCATACCACGTAAGAAGTGTCAATGGGGGTCTTTGGGACGTCTGTGGATGGCGGTCTCGCAGTCCCTAGACACACCATAGGCATGTGCTTGGAATGTCTTGGAATGATGACCTCTCAATTCAGAGACACACCAAATGCATCTGCTTGGGGTGTCTTGGTATGATGGCCTCTCAGTTGAGAGACACACCATAGGCATCTGCTTGTGGTGTCTTGGAATGATAGCCTCGCAATTCAGAGACACGCCATAGGCATCTGCTTGGGGTGTCTTGGAATAACGCCCTCTCAGTCCATAGACACACCAATGGGAGTCTCTTTGAAAGGTCTTGGAATGATGGTCTCTGCACAGACCACCATAGAAGGCCTTTTAGGATGCCTGGGAATGACGGTGTCTCAATTCGTAGACACACCGTATCTGATATATTGGTGGGAGGAGAAGGGTTGAGAGGTCGAACAGACACTGTGGGTCTCTTTGGTATGTCCAGGAATTTCCGTCTCTCAGTCTCTAGACACACCATATGGCAATCTTCTTGGAAAGTCTGTCAATGACGGCCTCTCAGTTCCTAGAGACATCAATCGAAAACTTTCTAACATCCAGTCCCTTTGGGTAGAACGAATCATTCGGAACTCTTGGGTAGAAGGAATTAATCATTCGGAACTCCTCGAGTGTTTTTAACTCTCGGCTGTTTTCGCCGTGCAACATGCCTCGGATGTGTAACGACGTATTGTTACATCGCTTTTGCTACATGTACATTATCTGCGGGAAATTACCAGTTTTAATAATTGCATTAAAAAGTTCCTCCGACGAGAAATTTTGAACAATGGTAAATAAACATATAAATGTATGTCATTTACAAAATATCCCCTGAATCATTGGCACTGTAAATGATGTTCTGGTGCAAAGTTTTATAGCCTTACATGCGTCGCAACGTATAGAAAAAATAAAAAAAAGCAGAAATTATTTGTCAAAATTTTTGGGGCGGTGCCATTTTTGTGCTTCGGCGAGTAGCTGCAACAGCCGAGGCTAAGTTGCTGCGGCAACGGTCGAGGTGTGCCGAATTGAGAGCGAACGAGTGGTAGATAACGTACATGATGTACATAGCCAGAAGAAACATCTGGGTATTACTTCGCTTCAATAAATGGTTAAATGGTTCCCCCATGGGTACCGAAGTATTCACCAGATATTCATGATATATCACATGTAATTACGGCGGGGGTGTTACTCCCACATAACCCGGCGTTGCTTAGGACTGCGACGTGCAGGACTGTATCCCCGCCGACAGAGGTTCCCAGTGGGTTCACTTGCTCACACATGACAGGTGATTGTAAAATATGGCTTTAGAACCCCGCGGAGATTGATAGAATGGGTAATGGGATAGCGGGGTTGCCTGCTGCCCCGAATAACCACACACATAAAACCAAAATTATTCATGTCTAGTGGAATTAATCGGGGACTCGATACCTGCCAAGCCGAGCCCGCGTTAGCCAGCTGGGGCCACAAGCAGAGCGACCGCTTATAAACGACGGAGGATCAGGGACCGGGGAGAGGGGTCTGCATCCCAGGGACTCTGGGAGGCTGACCGAGATATCGTAATTATTGTTCCTGGGAGCAAATACCTTTTATGGAGATCGATGTCAGAAAATATTGGGCTAGCCGACAGATCAATGAACGGGATCTATTAACAGGATAACTGTCGAGCGGGAAGGGGGATCAAGGGGCACGTAGACCGGTGTTATGCAAGGGAGGTCGAGGGGTATACATGTACATGTATGCCATGTGGAATGCAATGCTGAGGTTTGGCACACTTTCTGTTCGGTGAGATCTGGGAGCTTAGGGGATGGTGGAAGGTGGGGGATAATGCTTACATAGACAAACGTAAAGGTTTCAAATGAGCAGCATGCTGGCAAACCCAGATTTATCCGCACATCTGCAAAAGGCAATAAACATGATACATGTACGTAAAAGCACAACTGCAAGCCACAGTTCAACACAACTCTGCGCAAACAAATTTGTACTGATCAGAAACTACATGTACAAATGTAGTAAGTCTAACAGTTACAGCTAAGATATCGTTACATACTTCGGTACTTGTACACAACAACTGGTAACTACAAACATTACGTAAAATGTAGAAGTTCTATGTATCCACCTGTACGCAACAATAATATTACCACAAATATATATTTCTATGTATTGGTTAAACTCAAAACTGTATATGAACTTAGCTCCCGTCGTTTTCAGGTATCACCACCGTGCTCACCATGACAACGATCAGCACCGGAGTGAGGTCCTCGCTGCCACGCATCTCCTACGTCAAAGCCATAGACATTTATCTGGTCATGTGTTTCGTGTTCGTGTTTGCCGCTCTGCTGGAGTACGCTGCCGTCAACTACACGTACTGGGGTGCCCGGGCCAAGCGAAAAGCCAAGCGCTTGAAGGAGCAGAAGAGGCGGGAGGAAAATCAACAGCAACAGCAGCAACAATATCAGGTACCGGTACTCAACGACGAGGTATAGGATACCCATGGCGTATGCCATGATGAAGGTTGCTAGAAGCAATGGTACAACAGTAGCTTGTTCCCAAAAAGAATGTGTGGATCCAGTTTATCATGATAAGAGGTACACTGTAAATGCATATTTTGGTGTGATCTTTTTTCAACTGTTCATCAACAAAAAACATTTCTCACTGTGGTAGATTTCTAAATTACTACATGTAGGTAGGCAGTTATAGTCGTGAGTGGCTAAATTCATCACAGTGACCACACGGTCTTTGTTGCTTTTCAGAATGAAGCAATAGAGTTGCAGGATGTCCGGATGTCTCCAATACTAAGCTTGCGGAACAGACAAAATTACACAATGGACAACGACGACTCGCACATAACTCCTACAATCCGCATGCAGACGACTGTACCGCGGGCATCCTATCCCATCCGAGGCGGTCACACCCAGCTGCTGAGGAAACGCAACGTGGGCAATAATCAGAAAAAGCGAGTCTTCAGCAGCCTCAAGCGGAAGGCAAAGGAGATTCGTCAAAAGATTCCCACAGTGAAGGACGTGAACAAAATCGACAAATATTCACGCCTAGTTTTCCCGACGTTATTCATTGTATTCAACGTGTGTTACTGGTGCTTTTATTTGTTGCAATGAGCCGGAGGATAATCAAAGGATGGATGTCACCGCGTCCCGCTGGGGTCAGCCAAGGAGGACCAGGAGCTTTTGGGGCGACCGACACAAGCCTTCACAGTTCACTTGCGACAAGAAGCGACGCCCGACTCTACGCAAACCACGGCCATAATATGTGGCCAGCCAAGCCCAGTGCTCGTCCCCGCCTCTGTGAGAAAAAAAAAAAAAATGTCGCCGCTGTCTGGAAATGCCGCGGACAAAAAAAAGTGCCCAAAAAAGCTGAACTGTATTTACAGCCGTTCTAGCGAGTGAACTTTCTTTTCAGATCGCGCTGGTAACGTTAAAAGAAAGACAGGCATGTACATACGGAATTATCAGCCTTCACACTTTGGTCTTTGTTTAATATTTTATTATGATCGTATGTTTTGGGGGCGATATTGAACGCGTGTGCTTAGTGTGTAAACCAGCGTGCAAGGCGCGTTTTTGATTGATGTGCCTGGGTTCTTTGAACAGTGTTTCGGTTCCGGTTGCATACATACACTATGTGCGAATTTACTAGCAATCGATTACCGGTGTCTTTGTGGCGTGATTAAAATTTAAAATGTCCAGTTCAGTAAGTTAAGCTGTTGAAATGTAACGTTAATGTGTGCAACATCCTGCTAAGTGAAATACAATGGTACTCGAGTACGTCGTATCGATTCAGAGCCATTCAGCTGATGCCAATTTTACGTGTATGGCTACCGATTCAGATGATGCCCACATGGGTATATCGATGGCTACCGTAAGAAACCTACATGTATCCAGGAAATTACCACACTGCAAAGGAAATTAAAACGCCACTTGGAACGTGTATAGCTTCTGGTGTGTAGTATGAGTATTTTATAACAGATGTGATATTGTGTGCCGATACTGTCAACATATCTATAGAGTATTACGTGTATTGAAGGGAATATGGTACATGTGTGAACGCTAGGAGTGTGGTTTTGCAACGCTTGATTGAGGAATGGACTTTCTTTTTCATTTCAAATTTTCCGTAGTAACCTCCAGCATACTTGGTCTGCGTAAAAGTAGCCAAAACGAGTACACAACGATCACACTGGTAACACGGCAAAGGACGACTGTATCAACTTAAACTATATTTGCTATATAAGCCATCTTCACTCTGTACTAGACTTGGATCAAGTCTGACTGGGCTTGAATTTCAATGTGCCACATGTATGGTAAGGTAACAAAAAACAAGCCACTGACTTAGTCATAAACCTAAGTTGTGTTCTCCAACCAACTGGTTTTGTGTCTCACTGACATCTGCAACTCGATTGCTAGTTACATTGTTGTTAGAACATACATGTATGTCACGAAACAAGCACACAACTTTCCAAGACACGGTATTGCTGCAAAAGAAACTGGGATTCGATCCTGAACCAGCAGAAGTGTCGGACAAAGCATTTACATGTTATTTCCAGTTTCGAACCCCTGTGACACATATGGCACATAAATCCGCGATCTATTACATAGACTGAGGGGCATCTGAATGCACCACGAAGTGGCTGCCGTCGCAGGTTGTTCTACCAACAATGCAGACATGGAGAAGATGCATTGGATTTGGTTCCCACGACTACCCTACATGTACACATTGTACCTCCCCCACAATTCCCCATTCGGTTGCCTTACTTCCAGTCGCTTGCACATACATACATATACACATAATGTGTACATCGGTTTCAACAGTAGTCTTCCTGAAACCGATGAATTGAGACCACCGAGGCCACAGTGGTCATAATTCGCTTGATCAGCTGCAGTAATTAAGTGGTCTTAATTATGGGGGTAAGATTAGGTGGCAATGGTCTTAGGGTGGGTTTCAACTGTACACATATAAAAGATACTATCTCACATCCATACTGTTCCACTACCCCTTGTTACGGAAATGCCCAACCTGGGAGCACTTCATAGACACCCGGATAACTCTGTTGGGGGCCGTATATAAATGTACATATACATGTATATGGGACAGACACAAACGATTTCAAGATTAGGGCTCTACAATGTATAGGATCATGATAATGACCTGGTACCATATCCCTCTAAACATGGATGCACTTTCTATAGCTGCGTTCAATATACATTTAGAAACAGTTCTAAATATTTCGCAACTTACAATCAGGCCTGGGGCGATTACATGCCCAATGTAATCGATTACGATTACCTCTTGGCAGTATGATTACGATTATGATTACACAGTTTAGTAAAGTAATCGAATACGATTACGATTACTTGACAAAAG
>JAAUYG010125454.1_pt1 | contig 11037 bp, 12 predicted proteins | sample 7278091 | NCBI WGS metagenome assembly JAAUYG01 (sample SAMN14350201, study PRJNA611818) | marine sediment metagenome | isolation source: surface marine sediment (0.6m) | place: French Polynesia: Moorea | collected 2018-08
CCCCCCCCCCCCCCCCCCCCCCCCGCCCCCGCCCCGATCGAACAGTGACTGAGAATCAGAAGATGGTATTCAGATTGAATCCATTCTTGTTAAGTCGTGTTTCCGTTTCCAGGGAAACTACCCAGGCAGCAACTACCCGGCTCCAGGCGGGTATGGGGCCCCGAACCCGTACGCAGCGCAGAACCCGTACATGCAGAACCCGTACGCCCCAAGCTCCGGGCCGCCGCCCCCACCCGGCGCTGGATACGGCGGCTACAGCGCCTACCACAACCCGTACACGCAGGGATACGGTAAATATCAGGCCACACCGAGCAGAGTTCGCAGGGTGGGGTGGGGGTGGTTGATCAGGGTGGGGTGGCTTCAGACAAAAAAGGAACAGAAGTAAGTTCCACATCAAACTTGCCCAGAAATGGATCTGAGGCGAATTGTCGTGAGTTTCGATGAACAGCAAGAATGGACTTTAGGCCCAGAAAACTTCTTATGTGAAATGCGAAGATTTCTTGGGGCAAATGCTGCAAAATTGAAACAAACACTGCTCTCGAGAAATTTGGAGTAAAATGATTTTGTGAAATGCTGTGATTTGCAGGGTATGGCCCACCTGGGGCGCCGTACAATCCGTATGCAGCTCCGCCGGCACCTGGACCTCCAGGCCAGGTGAGAGTTCACAAAATCTGTTGCAAAGAGAAACGAATCAAATGAACGGTGTCGGGTGAACTGATGAGATGATGTGAATTTCCACGCGCCTTGAAAATTTAAAACAGGTCTCAAGCAGACAAAGAGAACTTTTTTGGTGCGTTGGGTTTTGTTTGGAAAGCAAGTGAATTTCTGGGGTTTTCCATCCGCTGTGCTGCCATCAAGATCATGGTCACTTGAATTGCAGGGACCGCCACCGCCGATGCCGCCGGGTCAGCAGTACCACATGATGCAGCACCAACAGGCAGCCTGGGGAGCTCACCAAGCCTCCATGCACACAGCAAAACAGGTACAGATCCAATCTCTGTTGAATAGCCAGCCTTGTTATGGGTGATGGGGGAAAAGAACCAAAAGCGAGAAATGCACCAATTGACACCATTCAAAATCTGATGACTCCAACAAAAGTTCTAGAGTGCCATTGAGACCGTTCAAAAATCTTTTTTATGACAACAAAACTTCTCCTTGTGTGCCTAAAATAAAAAAAGTTTGTGGCTGTGTTCAAATGATAAAGGCAAAACCCGATAATATCCTGCGTGGCCGCATCATTTTCTGCGCGTCAATCCACGGTCCATCAAACCATGAAATACACAGGACGAGATTGACCGGTCGGTTGTGAAAACTTGTTGTTGACGGATGAATTTCTTTTGCAGATGGGGCTCATGGATGAGGAAGATCTGGAGGACATGAGGAAAGCTCGGAGAATGCGACGAAGAAAGGTCAGTAATGTGATGTCAACAAATAAAACGAAGGACAAGAGAATACGGGGGGAGGATTGGAGAACATTGTCTCTGTTTTGCTTTGCTTTTGGAGAAGACAAGATCTTCATACACATTTTCTTGCAGAGGTTGGACGATGAAGAATATGATGAGGGTCAAGCTGAGGAGGATGTAAGTGCGAAACCAGTTGTTTTCTCATTCGAAACATACACGCAAGAGAAAATCCTTGTTGGACTTTTGGCCGCACACATTTTAGGCCGAGCGCGACGGAGTCGGGACGGCCTTATGAAGTCATGTACGTGTCGTCGTGGTGGACCCCCCCCCACGCCCCCCACAGGGCTGACCCCCCCCCGGGCCTGGCCTGGCATTACATTTTCATGTGATGGTATCACGTGATGGTTGGTATGTGACGGTAGGGGGGCGCTCAGCTTTCACGCTGACGAAGCGTATTTGTTGAAGTCCTGTTTTCTGTGTTGTTGTCATGCCGACAGTAAATAATTTTCTTAAGTCTCAAATTTTGGAATTCTTGGAAGAATTGTATTGTGTGACAGAGGAAGGCAGAGAGGGAGATGCACGAGAAGATGATGGAGAAAATGAAGGAGATGGAGGAGAAGATGAAGATCATGCAGGAGTCGGGAGCTCTGGAGGCGCAGAAACACGAGATGAAGCAGATGTTCATCGACAACCTCATGAAGAACCAGGACGTGAGTGCACCTTCCTTTCTGTGTTTCTCAATCTTTCAGTGCACCCGCGCACCATCCCTCCCGTTCTCAGACGAGCGTTGCAACCTGGGTTGCAGAATGTTGTGTCAAGAGCAAACTCAGTTTCAGTGGGTCCATGACGCGGGCAACTTTTCGTCTGACAACAGTCACACGCACATTAGCACTATGGGCTGACCATCTGGACTGAATAAAACGTAATTAATTTTCAAAAGAATCTAGGAAAAACCAAAATTTAAAAACCAAATTTTCCTGGACCTCCCCCCCCCCCATCTTCTATCCCTGTGATACAAAACGCCCTTTTGATGTTTGCAGTTGACTGGAATGTTCGACCCTGTGGCGGGAACAGTTGAGCCCATAGAAGAGTATGATGAAGCTGACATGGTGGCGAGCTGGTTCTCCAGCGAGAAGGGCGAAGATCTGGTGGGGAAGAAATGGGATCCCGAGAACGATGCGGAGTACATGAGACAGGCCATCCGAGGCTGGGGTAGGTTCATACTGATGGCCTTTGCAAGTCTGTGCCAAATTACTGGTTCTTTGCATAAAACCAGCATGACAAATGCTGACATCCAGAATCTGGCCACAGAAACCACAAAAGTAAAATAATTTTATTTCCTGTGAAGTACAGGCACAGAAGTGTGTGGAAAAAAAATAAAACATCTGCAAGTGCTGAGCAGCTTTGAATACACAGCAAGTTGTGTTCTGAGGCTTTGAACTTGCAATCATTACGTTGTCAGTGTTTGTGGCCAACATGGTCTTTTGTTTGGAACGCAGGGACGGATGAGGAAGCCATTATTTATCTGGTGTCAACGAGGAACAACTCACAGCGGCACGAAATCTTCAAAATGTACAAGACCATGTTTGGGAGAGTAAGTCAAACTGCCTGCAGATTGATTTGTGCTGTGTTTCTCTCCGAACCGTCACTTCCTGTTGCACGGGTTTTCATCAAGACACCGACAAAGACATGACGTGAACATTGTTTGAAAGGCAGAGCGTTTTGTGTGTCAGATTGGCGTTCACGTTATCCATGCCTATTTTCTGTCTGCAGGATCTGATCGACGACATACGAGGCGACACCAGCGGTAACTTGGAATCCACCCTGATCGCATTGTTTCAACCACCGGCTTATTTCGACGCTTATTGCATCAAGAGAGCTCTGAAGGTCAGAAAATCCAGCTTTGTTTTGTTGCCGAATTTGCTGAGCAAAAAGAACAAAACTCAATCATTCTTGCAAGAAAAAAAAAGATAAAAAATAGAAAAAAAATGGGTCCTGGAACCAGGAGGCATTTTGGTAGGAGGTTCATTTGACTTCAGATGACACTTATTTCAAGCAACTTCTGACAAACGTTGGAATTTGTGTTTTTACCTGCGACTGGTTTCGGCAGTAAAAAGCGAGATTTGTTTGCACCTTCCTGTGTGATTTGCTGCAGGGTATCGGAACTGATGAACATTGCCTGATAGAAATCATGTTCACTCGGACACCGGGACAGATCAAAGAGATCCACGACATCTATGAATCAGGTTTGTGCGATTAAAAATTATCTGGCACGCACGCATTGAGTGTCTGTTTCAGTGTGCTCAAGGATTTTCTTGCAAAACTGTTGCATCTGTGGGTCCTCTCAAGGGAGATAGTTCTCCGCGAAAGTTCCAGGGAAAACGGCCTCTAGTGAAGGGCCCAAAACACCGGCAAAAGCATCACATCCATCCTGATTGGACTGAGTAGGCAAAAGAAGAAAAGGAGAAGACCACCAAAGATTCTGGCTCACTTAAAATCTGGTTCTTTCTTGACAATTTCAGTGGTGGTGAAGAAGAAGAGTGGCAACCCTCTGGCAGCCAGCGTCTTTGAAGAAGACATAGCGGACGACACCTCTGGCTTCTTCAAACGTTTGCTGATTTCTGCCAGCACTGTGAGTTCTTTTGCTTCCAAAAAAGCCCAATGGTGAATCTGAATTTCGGTCGAATGGCTGAAAGTACCAAAGGTGATTTCCAAGTTCTGCGAACTGCTCTGGTTCTGGACAGAGGACGAAAGAAAAAATTTTCAAAGAAAGGTAACCTGTGTCGGACAGGGACGTTGGTCCAAGTCCAAAACGGGTTATGTGTGGGTCGTGTTTTGCTGTCAGTTCTTGCAAAAATAATTCCATTGCCCAGTCCGCTTTGTTTTGCTGGTGGTAGAGGACAGTCCTATGTACTAACAATGCAATGCAGCACAGCACCTCAAGGGCACATGTGAAACCAGATCTCCTGTGCTGCTCTTACATTCTATGCGAACACGCAACAACTGAACTTTTGCAGGGAGGTAGAAGAATGATCGACAGAGAGCAGCTGGAGGAGGCTGTGGAAGAGGTGACGGTGGGAGACAAGTTCACCGGGCAGTTCCGAGTCAATTACGACAAACTCGTCGATGTCGACAAGTGCGTCCGCATGGCCCAGGTGCGACAGAGTATTTCGTGGAAGCAGTAAACAGGCCCCATTTTGATATTGTTGAGCTCTTACTTCGGCATAACACGTGACACGTGTATGTGTTTACAATGCAAATGAATTTGGCAAACGAATTTGCAGTCAATTTGCAACTGAGGTCGCACTGGTGATACAAAACTCTCACTTGTCTTTCTTGCCACTCTGAAATACTCAAGGAGTCTTCGTGCGTAGATCTCTCTGGAGCGTCTGTGGATTTCTGGGTGGGACAGTGTGGATTTCTGTGGGGGGGAGGAACAGTCCAAAGAAATTTCAATGTCCCACAAACTTGTGCATAAGCGACGCTTGAAACTGGACAGATTAACTCCGGACTTTGCTGTTACAAGGAATCTGCATGTGGTTTGTGTTGTACAGGAGCTGTACGAGGCGGGTGAGGACAAGTGGGGAACGGACGAGGAAGTCTTCAACCGCATCTTCTCCGTCAGCGACTTCTACACGCTGAACAGGGTCTGGACAGAGTATGTCAAGGTACGAAATAATTATTCACCAACAATAAAATTGTCAGTGTCGTGTCATCATGTCTCTCTTGTGATAGGTTTCGACACACAATGTAATAATTTGGATGTGACTGGCAGACATGTAAAATTTAGATTTTAGTGGCCACCTTGCCACAGAATATCGTTCCTCAAAATCACTAAATTGTCCTGTGTCCTTATGACGGAAGCATTGCGTCCACGACAAAGTGATTCACGTCTTTTGCCAAGAAGAGGCAAATAGGAAGTGTTTCTAGAGTAATTAGAAATGAAAGAAAAGAGCACTCGCTTTAGTCCTGTTCGTATCCGTCTCTCAATGAAACGACTCTTTTTTGCAGATCAGTCAGCGCGACATCATCAACTCGATAGACCGCGAGTCGTCGGGCGACTACAAGAGGGCACTGCGAGCCATCGCCTCCAGCATCAAGTGTCGCCCCATGTTCTTCGCCGAGCGCCTCAAGGACGCCATCAAAGGCGTTGGAACTGACGACAAAACCCTCATCAGGGTCGTCTGCAGTCGCAGTGAGGTACGTTTGGAGTCGCGTTGTGGTGGGTATTGTGTTCGTGGTGGAACCCCTTCCCTTCCTATCAGACCGCCGCCCCCCAAGGTCAGACTCCCCTCTGTGCTGGATTCCCCCCAACCTAACTCTGACTTCAGGAAATCCTGCTGCGCGAAGTAGCCTTCACTTCTTTGTGGTCATTCCCCATTCCTCTGTGGGTGCTACTGCTAAGCCATTGTGGGTGTCACTGCCAACCCCCCTTCCTCTGTTCTCTGTGTGGTGACCTTTCAGAGTATCTCCTAACTGGTGTGAGCTGCCCGGCTGCAAGCGGAGTTGCCTGTATGAGTCATATTGCCGTCATTGTTGCCCTCGTCCTCATCATTGTCATCTTTGGGACCCAAAAGAACCACCCACCTGTCAATGATCACGTGACCACTGCACTGGAGCATGGATAGTCACATGGGGAAACAATACTTGTTTCTGCGCAAATTTTTGTGATGTCACGACGTCCTCAAAACAAAGCACGTTCTGTGGGTCACCTTCAAAACAACTGACTTCTTTTTATCTTGGCCGCGACGCTGACTAGGCGAACTTGTTTTGTGTTTGTACAGATTGACATGGTGCAGATCAAGTCGTGCTTCTTGGACCTCACCAAGCAGACGCTGTGGAAATGGATTAAGGACGACACGAGCGGAGACTACGGCAAGTTGCTGCGAGCCATAGTCGGCAAAAACTGATCACCGAACGCACACGAATCGGACTTCTGGGAGACGGAGACATAGGATCTGAAACAGACAGGGTTCCGTAATTACCGTGTACACCCACGTATAATGCGCACCCACATATAATGCACCCCCAACTTTTAAACCACAAATGTGGTATTTTTCAACATACCGACATATAACAAATATACCCACAAATAATGTGCATTCCCAGTTTTGATGTTAAAATTTGGTTGAAAAAGTGCGCATTATACGTGGGTATATACGGTAAATGTTGTCTACTCTGTTCACACTTGGGCAACAGATCTGAAACTTCATAAAAGTTGGCAGCGTAAAAGTGGAGTAAAACTGCTTCTGGATGTTTTAGTGAAGAATAAACAAGTGGCCAGCAAGTTTTTCCCACTTCTGCATATATATTTCGCAAAAACAAATGTTCCTATAAGTATATGTGAACTGTAGGTCAGGAAGAAAGAATGGGAGAAACTATAATCCGCAGCTGGGATGTTGTTCTCTAACGTTGCAAAAAATGCTTTCAGTGCACATGTACGGCATTGTTTTGTCCAAAATTGCATCTCCCCAGTAGTCAATCCATTGTACGTACTTAGACCGGCTGAGATAGAGACTGTCCGTTGCCATTTGGCTCATTGTGATGGATGCTTGGTGTCTTATGAAAGGGTTTATGCAAATGTAATTTATCGTTCTATGAAAAAGGCAGCCTTTGTAAATTTTGAACGACCGGTAGATTTCTTTTGTTCTCACATATCCAACCTTTAATTTTCGTCGATAGCTTTAGTCTGTGTCACTGCCCAAAGATATTCATGGACTAAACTTCGTGCATGTTCATAACAGTGTTTTTATCGCAACAAACAATGAAGTTCTCTGTTGTCTTTTCAATATTTGTTGAATGACGAATCAAATGTGCCGGTACCTGCTTTGGGAAGAAGTTTCAGGCCATGCAACTGAAGCAACCTCACTCCAGCGCAATCGAGTAACTATTTGAAAACAAACTGGATTTGGAAAACGCATGTTTGCTGACGCCTTTTGTCTGAACAAATTTTTGCGATGATGAAATGAATGTATTGTCAAGTTAGTTCTTGACTTGATTGGAATCTTCTTTTTCTTAAATAATTCTTGCCTACAAAACCATTTTACGTATTTTTGATATCTCTCGTGTTGTCGAGAGATTCTTCGTGTTGTTCTAGTCTGAGAGATGGACAAGTCGACTATATTTCCCAATGTTATTGAAATGACTTCTTCGAAACGAATTAAAGTGTAGCCAATGCAAAACCAATGTTTCTTCGAAAGTATTGCGATACAGCTTGCCTTGCCTCTCAGCGATTTGTACTCAACAGAATAGATCTGTGTGCTCTTAAAATTTGTGAAAATGTGTTCAAAAACAAATGCATAAGGGTTTTCTTTCATTTTATTTTTGGGCCGCGCGTTTCATCAAGCCGAGCGGCCCATCTGAGTCACACTGCAGTCATGGTTGTCGTTGTGGACAGCACTAGAGCCTCAAGAACTATGGATGGCCGTCCAGCCTCGACGCTGGTACAGCTCTTGTTGTTTTTCAAAATGCAAGTCGATCAAAAGTCTTGTTTATTTTGCGTCGAAGTGCAATGCGGCTGCATTTGTAGTTTTCGTGTAGCTTTGAATAAAATCAGAAATAAACCGAAAAGAAACATGAAATGTTTGTATTTATTCAATCCATTGAAGTGGAGCTTGAAACGTGAAAGATAAACAATGGTTATTTTTGCTTTTGCGAACTGGTTTGGTTTTTGAAACAACAGACTCGCCAACAGCTTGGCTTGGTAAAGAGAACGACAGCACCCGTGTTTCCCAAATTTCAGCAGTTTCTACACAAATTGCTCTTTTCAACTCAAAACCAGCTCCATAAAAATCCTGCCAAAGTGCCTTGTCTCATTCAGTGCAAAGCAAAATAATTTTGTTGCTCTGTTTTGTTGTTGTTTTGAAGTATTGTGAATTCAAGTTTTCCAGGAGCTGATGGCAACAAATGCAAAACAGCAACAGTGAAAATCAGCAAAACACAAATTGAAGCAAAAATCATCACAGTCAAATTGGTGAAAGTACAACTGGGTAAAAGTCCAAACATGTACAAATAATACTGTTTCTACAATTATCAATTGACAGTTGTGCGGAAAAGATGGCAAATGGTAATATTTACAACATCAAAACGGAAAACCAAAATACAGAACTGAAATGATTACTTTCTTTGTTTTCCTTCACACAAATCTACTTCACTGGGTTTTTGCAAAACATTCATCCATTTTGTTGACATGCGTAACGATTATGACCTTGTTGGTGCCACAAGGAAAATGCAAAATTCCGTGAGTGCGGTCTCTCTCTCCTATATCCGCCGCCCAATTTCGTAAAATTTACGCGAAGCCTACCGGTGTGTGGCAATAAAGAGAAAGAAGCCAAGGATCCTGATAAAATTCACAACTGACACGGATTATTGCACCGTGAAAATGACAGAAAGAAGTTAGAGGAGAGGGAAAGGCTTCTGCCTATCTGCGTAAATTTCGTCTCGCAGACAAGCAGGCAGCACGTTCCCCTTACAGGCTAAAAGCTCACTACATCCAGTGGTGACACCAGAACACCAACAAGACGACACCGGTGAAGACAACGGTATTCTGTTGCTTAAAAGCCACAGGTTTTCATGGTTATGTAAATATCCAGTACAACTGGTTTCTCACACGAGGTGAAAGTCAACCGTTTGCATGGTAAACAAGTGTCGGTGAAAACAATGCGAGTGCAGTTTTGTTATTGATCACAAAATGTTCTAAGGCACGAAATTACAAGCAAATACTGGTATTTGTGTGTGGCAATCCCAGCAGTAAAATTCAGAATTCAAGGCTTGATAAATGTAAAGACGTTACTATTTTTGAGGCCAAACAACCAAAACGCCTGGGCGGGCAGGTGAAGCTGTGTGTGGTCACCAAGAAAACATATTTTCTTCGTTATCCTGCATTTCAAACGAGATGAAAAACCTGCAGCGTCTCGCAGACTTCTTGTGTCAACCCACAGATTCGCCTGTCCAGCCTGAAAAGAACATGAGCCGCTAAAACGCGTCACACTGTCTATCACCTTTGGATTTCCCAGCAGGAACCACCGATCACTGACTGTTCATCCTGACATGTACATGTACACAAGAACGACACAGACTCTCATCAAACAGAGATGATTTCGCCTATGCATTTGGCGGAAGTTTGTCAGCTCTGCTGCTGCTGTTGCTGTTGCTGAGCGTTGTCTTCTCTCTGACGCCGGAGAATCTCGTAGCATTCAGTGTGACCTGCAATAGGATGAACAGCTTGAATTTTCACTTTCGAATTATTTGCTGAACGGCACATTCAAGTCACAATTTCAAGTCAGCATGTTGCAGGTTGACCAAGGCAAGCAAAAGGTTGAGGAATTGAGTTAGTTTTTGGTCACAAAGTCAAATTTCTGTGTCCTGGACACAACTGACTGGCCAAAAGATGAGCAGTCAGTGAAGCAGCCTGGATTGTTCACAAAAACGCATTCATTGGACACGGAGTCTTCAGGGAACGATGAAAACTAATGCACAATACTCCCATGAAAACCAGCTACAGAGGCAGAAGCTTTGACTTATTTTTAGGCCGAGAAGAACTGTAAGTCAGAATGGCCCAATGGAGTTATAAACATGTCGTCGTTTGTCATTGTCATGGAGGCCCCCCCCAGCTGAGTGCAACGAAGCAGCGCAGCCTTATGGAGTCACATCTGTGTCGTCGTGAAGGACCCCCCCCCCACTGGCTGGCATGAGAGCATGATGGATGGTTGGGCCCTTTACGCTGACTAAGCGTGCTTGTTATTTATTTACTTTTGTTTTGTTTTGCGCGCGAGAGCATTTTAGGGTCTGACCTCTGATTTGCGCGAGCTCGCAGGCGCTGAGTCTCTCCTGGCTGTTGTGGTCGGTGAGGAAGTTGTGTTTGCCGGGTTCGCGGGCGCCGAGCACCTGCGCCATGAGGCGTGTGCACGCCGGCTGGTTGTACTCCACGGCCGTGTACAGCGCCGCCTCGTACCGGTTCACCTCGACCAACGCTTGCTGGTCGAAGAAGACCGCCTTGTTGCGCGAGATCATGTAAGCTCGTTCTACGTGGTCTACAGATCAAAATCAAAATCAAAACACGGTAATTAAAGGCGTACAAGACGCACCCCTTTTTCCGCTTTAAAAATTCGTACAAAACTTGGAAAAAAAACCAGAAAAAGAGTTATTTTTGGATTCACCCTCACTTTAGAAGTCACAGTTTAGGCAAAAAATGTGCCGCTTTGTGCCGAGTAAGTACGGCAATCAATCAAGATTCAATGCGTCTGTTCACAACAGCTGCGCTTCATGTTTTCAAAACTTTCCCGTTTTCTGCTTTGAACCAAATTGGAACGCTTTTCAAATGTCTAACAAACAATGTCAGCCGCAATCAATGCGTGTTGCATTTTTGAGGGGAAACAAGTACGCTTATCAGCGTAAAGGCCGCGCAGTCACACTTTTACAGCTCATAACTAGATTAAAATATCAATAGGCTATGCTTGATCAAACACAGTGACTCAAGTTTTGCAGTGGTAAACTCATTTATATTCAAAATGATAATAAATGAGTTTACCATTGCAAAACTTGAGTCACTGTGTTTGATCAAGCATAGCCCATTGATATTTTAATCTAGTTATGAGCTGTAAAAGTGTGACTGCGCGGCCTTTACGCTGATAAG
>JAAUYG010225101.1_pt1 | contig 11037 bp, 8 predicted proteins | sample 7278091 | NCBI WGS metagenome assembly JAAUYG01 (sample SAMN14350201, study PRJNA611818) | marine sediment metagenome | isolation source: surface marine sediment (0.6m) | place: French Polynesia: Moorea | collected 2018-08
CACACATTCCAGTGTTTACGATCCCGACCGCTCCATCGAGATGCTTCAGTATGCAGTTAATCTTCTCGCTGACACGATGGCTGTCTGACTCCGACTCTGTCTAGAGGGAGACGCGGTCAATCGAGATTCCGGCCTATATGTGGAGACCCCTCCCAGTGGTAGATCGTCGATTCAGGGCTTGACCTGTGCCGTCTTCGGTCCCTCCACGGCTCATAAGGACAACCGCGGTCCCGTTCGATCGTAGAAGTCGGGGCCTATAATCCTCAGTGTGCCCAGGCGTGGTAGCACCAGGGGAGGAAGACGGGAAGGGAGTCCCCGAAGCTGTCTCTGTCACTAACACTTCATTCACCTCAGATGGCACGCCACGTCTGTGACATCATAACTTAGCCTCGGCATAACACGAAGGGAGTGAAAACTCATTTTCTGCGTCAATGTCAATAGCCGCGGAGAAAGTCGTAAGGGGCGACTCTCCATTTCCTGTCTTGGGCACCAGAGGGAGGGTGAAGGGGTGGGAGTATAAAGGGCAAGTATAAGGGGAGGGGGAGCAACAGTGACCAAGGAGGTTGGGGGAGCATATAGCACTTTGGTATGGGAATGTAGGGTTAGGACTCTAGACCAAGCTAGATGCCCCCCATTACAAAAGTTCGGCAGAAAGACCATGAACTCCCTGGCTGCCGCCCATTCGCCCGGAGAAATTAATGCAAAGGCAATGAAGTGATGCGTTGGTGCCATCATCCCTTGATATTACAGGAACTGTCATCTCCGGAGGCAAAATGAAACGGGAGGGGGATTGACAAAAAGCCGCGGTTTCGTGCCGATCCGGGTAATACCCCCCAAGGCTGTCCCCGAGACCAAAGACAAGGCAGGCGAGGGTGGAAGGGGAACGCCGTGGGGCTCTCGGGGCGCCACGGATGCGACCATTGTCTGTGGGCGATGGGGGAAAAGAGGAATATGATGTCTCAAGGAAGTATCCCCTTCCCTTTGCCTTGCCTGGGTTGGAGCACAGTCGTCTTGCAGCTATTGTACTGCTCAAGGAACTAAGTTTGCTCTCTAGCTTTCAAGGATTTTTTTTAAGTTGAGAAAACCGCATGCTGGGCAAGGTAAGGAACGTGCTCTTTGTCGCTTGCTCCACCTAGGATATCACGGCCTCCATGCTGTAAGATAATGGCCACAGGCTTGGGCGTAGTATATACTGGAATCATCTGGGTATAGTGACCTCACTGATCATTTAACGCTACACCAAATGGAAGACATATAGCTATTCGTAGCCTCATAGAAGGTGAACTTGGATTAACGATGCAAATTCACCTCTAGTTCCAAAATGTCACATCGTTCGTTTGTGCTTAAATGCAGATTATCCATCATGTGACTTTTTTTTTTGAATATTACATAACGCATGGTTTCTTATCAGTGTTCCAAACATACCAAGAAAACTAAAAAGAAACAAAAACATATGTAACAACAAAAAGTAACAAGGAACGACACATACAATTCATGAACAAAGAACTCGTAGTATAACTTATGATGTGTGCATAGCAGGGCTGGATCATATGGAAAAAGTTAAAAAGAAAAGGCATCTACATGAGTGAAAACGAAGTTCAACGAACGTGAAAAGATGTAGAATACATGCATGCACGTGAGCATTTTTAGATCTGCTTGACTGTGCCAGCAGAGATAATGCCTGTGGTACGGGTCGCGGTGCGTCGTCCGTACGTAAAACACATTTTCTCAGAAACCATTAAGCGAATTAATGCCAAATATATGAAAAGTTAGCTGTTAACCATATCTCTGTAGCATTTTCCCTTTTCTTTCAAAAGTTTGGATTTCTGAATTTTAACGATTATTTTTTACTTTGCGTTTTCGGTGAGATGGTACCCTATAGGAGTGAACATTTCGAAACCCTACTTCTGCCACAGTTATGGTTCTTTTTCAACCAAGCTTTTTGTAATTATTTTATGTAACAGTCTTCACAACACAGTTGCTTATAGGAATTTTGAAATTTCAAATTTCAATTTAAAAAAAAAAGATTGAAATTTTTGTTAATTTGGGACCCCATAGAAGTGAAATTTCAAAGCACTCCTCCTCCTACACTTATCATTCTTTTTCAGCCAAACGTTTTGTGAATGTTCCCTGTGGCAGCCCTGACAACAGTTACCTATTGGAATTTTGAAATTTTAATTTTAAAATTAAAAAAAGATTGAAATTTATCAGCTTGTGCAATGGGAAAATGAAAAATTGTCTATCTTGGAAATGGCTAACCGTAGAGCAAAACAGAGTAAAATTTGGGACTCGGCGGTACATATACAAGATTTATAGGCCTTTTATAGGGTACCTTTGACCTTTTACTGTTCAAGGTGATTTGGGGGTCATTCGGTGCACTTGTCTCAAAATGGCCTGTAACTCGAACTGCTGGCCGTAGAGCAAAACGGGGTGAATTTGGGACTCAGGGGGTATTGGTAACACGTATATGGGGTACCTTTGACCTTTCACTGTTCAAGGTCATTTTGGGGTCATCCGGTGCACTTTACTCAACTTGGCCTGTAACTCGAAAACTGCTGGCCGTAGAGTGAAACGGAATGACATTTGCGACTCGGGAGTAGTGTAACATGTATATGGGGTATCTTGGACCTTTTAGTGTTCACGGTCATTTTGGGGTCATCCGGTGCACTTGTCTCAAAATGGCCTGCAATTCGAAAACTGCTGATCATAGAGCGAGGCGGAGTGAAATTTAGCACTCAGGGGTAGTTGTAACATGTATATGAGGTACCCTGGACCCTTTAGTGTTCAAGGTCATTTTGGGGTCTCAAAATGGCCTGTAACCTTAAAACCACTGGCCGTAGAGTGAAACGAGTGAAATTTTGGGGCATGGGGGTAGTTGTCACATGTATATGGGGTACCTTTGACCTTGATTTGGTCATTGGGGGTCATTCGATGCACTTGTCTCAAAATACTCTGTAACTGGAAAACGGCTAGCGGTAGTGCGAATCGGAATGAAATTTGGGATTCGTGGGATAGTCACAATATGCATATGTGGGTACCTTTGATCTTGTGGCCAATAGAGAAAATGAAAAATTCAAATTTTCTTGCACATTTCTCCTCATAAAGAGTAAAAAGTGGGACTTAAGGGTACCGGTAGAATAAATAAGGGGTACCTTTCATCTTTTCACCTCATTCAAGGTCATTTTGGGGTTTATTCTGTGCAATTGTCTCGAAAGAGCCTGTAACTCGAAAATGGGTGGCTGTAGAGTGAAAATTAAATTTGGTATTCGCGAGTAATTGTATAGCATATATAGGATACTTTTGACCTCATAATGTTCAAGGTCATTTTAGGTTCGTTCGGTGCACATGTATCAGACTGGCTGTTAACTCAAAAGTGGGTGTTTGTAAAGCGCTTGAGACTAAACTTTAGGACTCTGGGACACTATAAAAATAGGTGGTGACCTTGACCTTGTAGCATTTAATGTGATTTGGGGTTATTCTGTGCATTTATTGTCATACATGACAATGTGCTTAATGCTTTTGTCAGTGTTATCAAGCAGAGCGTCAAGGCCCTTGGGCTTCTTGTTAAAGTCTGTAAAAACGGTGGTGAAAATTTATAAATTTTGTCAAATGGACTTGGAAAATGCATAAAATGTGACTTTTTCGCGGGATTTGATAAAAATTGGCATGAAGTTGAACGTTTATAAAACACTGGATCAATGCCTCTGCTCCTGCTCCCTTTAATTCTTTGCAACAAGGAAGTTCGACGTGATGGACATTTATAAACACATTGCTGATATACAAACACACGATTGCAGGAAAGAAAGGTAACGGGAAAAGCAACCAGAAAAAAATGTAACGAAAAAAAAGTAACGGGAAAAAGCTAGCGAAAAAAAAGTAACGGGAAAAAATAATAGGTCCCATAAAACATGTGTGGCAGTATGTTAAATGCAGGCATTTTTTTTTCTTTTTTTGCCAAATTTTTAGATCAGAGGTTTCTAGTTTATAAGACTGCAGCTAGGCCTGTTCTGGATGTCAGAATTTCTGAAAGAATTTCCCAGAGGTATTGCAGAGCACATATATATGTCACTTCTTGAGACAGGCATGGTATCGTCGAACATGATGAGCGATACAAGTGTGGCGACTAACAATTCAGGAGCAGTAATGCATTTTAGTTCTTGTGCTATCAGGGGAAAATAAATTATCCGTCCACTCTATGTTTTGGCTATATGTGTTGTCAGTATTTGCGTGTATATATACCGGCAGTACATCAATGCGACAAGGAGAACAGTGCATGACAATGTTCAAAGTTTGTAACTTTGTAACTACTGAACAATCGACTAAAAAAAGTACTGGCCATTACTGTCAACACTGCACAAACATATAATTTTCCACCTTGAAGTTAGTGTTGTAAAAGCACCGTTACGTTTTTCCGCTTGACTGACCCTAGCCGTTACTTTACACCTTGTTCCTTTTTTCGTATGCAACATTGCTACTTTTGTTCGTTACTTTTTCCTGTTTTCTTTCTCAGTGTCTGATCACCCAAACAGACAATGCCGATTTGATATATAGCTGTTTTCCTATCTGCTACGACATCACAATAGCTATGCTGACACTGTCAAGCAGACCTAAAAGGGACCCGAGCCACAGTCCAGATAATTCTATTCAATGTAGATAGAGACACATTTTACGCCACTGGACAGATATGCGGAATAGCAATGATGCTCAGACAGAGCTTGATGATAAGTTATCTATCCATGCTGCAAACATGAGAAATCTGTGAACTTTAACAACAAACCAAGCTAAATTTATTTACAAGCAAAAGCAACACATTGGTGGTGTTGAAAAGACAAAAACAAAGAAGAACGAACATGTTTAGTGCGTTGTCATCAGTTTATCTCAAGTTATTGCTGTTAATAACTTTGTTTAGCCTGACAGGAAGCTTTTTATTGATCAACCTGATGTCATGAAGGTGCCAAAGAAAGTTGCTTTAAAGCCAAGACGTTCTGAAAACCTTCGAAACGCAATATCTTTATGTTTGAAAGCCTCTTTGCAAAATGGCTTTGGGGTGGAAGGCGTTGCGTGTTTGACCTCATTTACGACGGCTGTGACATTGCTGTCAACGCCGGACTGGCACCTCTGCGTGTCTCCCGGTGCTGACGTGGCGCCCGGGCTGGGGCAGGGGGATTGTCCCCACTGCCGCCTTCTCAACTTTAACTACATACTGCCCTCGTTCGCCCCCTTCCAGCGACCGCCTTTCCCCGCCACTTACTTTAAAATGTCTCTTTGACATGAGCTTTGGCCATTCCCGGACTCGGTAAGTCGCTTCGGACGTCACGATGAGACATGAAAGCGGGAAGCGGCGGGTCTCCCGCGGCATCAAAGTTCGATGCCCCCTTTTGTGCCTTCCGATGCCTTCTGCAAGGTGTGCCTCTGCCTATTTGTCTTGGTCTGCTAACGAGGAGGCGGATTTAGGGCGACAGTTGAGAGACAAAGGGGGTAGGGTGGGTGGGAAGGGTGAGGTGAGGGTGACAGGGACGGCGTGGCTGGCTTTACCCGTGCCTGCTTCTTTACCGGGTTTTGTTCCCTTTCACAGAGATGGATCACGGAGAGTCTTACCATGCCGTGGCCAGGTTCACAGAGCTACAGCCCGACTAATTAGCCCTACATGCTTACCAATCTTGTGGAGGAGCCCCACCCCACCCCTGGCGTCCACCACCTCTGCTCTTTTCGTTTCCAAGGGGCTCAAAGACCATCAAAAGACAACGCTCTGGTGTCTCCTTGCATGGGGAAAAGGAACCAAACGTGTCTGTGATGTGGACGATAATGGGACTATTTCTCCATCGTCATTAAGGACTCGGCGTCTCTTATTTCCAACCCTCGCCTCCACTGGGCAATTGAATGCCCCCTTCCTTAGCTATCCTGTCCTCTCAAAGCGTACACATTATCTTAATTGCGACGTCAGGACAGAGTCTGACCATGCTTGCATGTAATGCTTCCATGCGAAGTTCCCGTGTATACGCGCGACCTCTGATTTGCATTCAGTCCAAGGCGTAACGTCAACCCACTCACAAACTGTTCCATGTTGATTTGGTGTTAAGATATTCCAGTCGTATTTTATCCACAATCAATTTTGAACAACAACTGTGTAAGTAATTAAATAATTAAACTTTAACTGCCTCTGCTGCTTAGCGGATGTCACCTCTATACTGCTAGTACCTGTAGTCATTGAAGCCGATGTCCACGTGCACAAAGTTCGATAAAGGTTGAGTTCTGCCCGCTTTCATTATTGAGATACTTATCAGCTGCATAACCCCATATTGTTATACCATAATCCACACATGGTTGAAAAAGCATTTTATACAAATCCATGGGATGAAATTTGGGACTTGGGGATACTGGTAACACATATGTGGTGTACCTATGACCTTGTATTGTTCAAAATCATTTTTGGGTCATTCGGTGCATTGTCTAAAAATGGCATGTAAATCGGAAACAGCTGCTCACAGAGCGAAACGCAGCAAATTCGAGATTTGGGGACACTAGTAATACATATATATATATGGGTACTTTTGACTTTGGTTCAAGGTCATTTTGGGCTCACTCGGTGGACTTGTCTCAAAATTGCCTGTATCCTGAAAACGCGGGCTGGTAGTAGAGCGAAACGGAGTTAAAACGACTGAAATTTGAGCTTCAGAGAAACTGGTAATACACATCGGGTCTTCGGTGAACTTATCTCAAAATGGCCTGTATCTCGAAAACGGCTGGTCGTAGAGCAAAATGCAGTGAAATTTGGGACTCGGGGACACTAGTAACACAATTACCACATATATGTAGTACACATGACCTTGTAGTGTTTAAGGTCATATTTTGGGGATATTTAAGGGCATTTGTCTCAAAATGGTCTGTAACTCGAAAGTGGCAGGTCGTAGAGTGAAAAGGACTGACATTTCTGGCTCAGTAGTAACACATATATGGGTGTACATTTGACCTTGTAGAGTCCAAGGTCATTTTAGGGTCATTCGGTGGACTTGTCTCAAAATGGCCTGTAACTCGAAACGGCTAGTCGTAGAATGAAACGGATTGAAATTTGGGACTCGGGGACAAGACATATATGGTATACCTTGTAGTGTCCAAAGTCATTTGGGGGTCATTCGTTGCACTTGTCTCAAAATGGCCCGTAATTCAAAGACGGCTGGTTGTAGAGTGAAGCGGGGTGAAATTTAGGACACTATAGGGACACACACTACAGGGACACTAGTAGCTCCCTGATATATGGGTCACTCTCACATATATAGTAGCTGCCATGGCTGTCGGGCACAAACCCAACTTGTTCCTATCTGCTAGGCAAGTGACCAAACAGAGCGTCAAGGCCCCTGGGCCTCTTGTCAGTGTGTCATTTCTGAGGAGACTGACTGGTCAGTGAAAAAGTGAGCCTTGATCTATTCAAAACAAGCTTCAAGTGTCGGTGTCCGTATACACGACATTCCGTCACGTGATGTTTTGTCCATACAAGCCTACATTGACAAGTCTATAGGTAAGGTAAAAACAACGCCCTGCTGGAAGAGATGTTTAATACCGAAGTCAAGCTGATGATCAAGGAGGGTGCTAAGTGAAGTGGCGGGGATCATGCTAAAAGGCCGACTCTTCTTCTTTAGCCCTAATCACGGCTAAGATGTTTTACGTGGCAGTCCAATCAGAAAATGTGCGGCTGCCCGCTGGGTGAGGCGGCCGAGGCTTGCCCACACAAAGGCCATAGACTAAAGCCACGGTGACAACGGAGAGCAGATCAGAGGAGGAGAGGACCCCGCCTTATTGCACTTAACGGGCATTGGAGTGGAGGGGAAAGATGATTATTTTCCCGTTTTCTATTTGGCCAAGAGGGTTCCTCTGGGGATGCCCCAACCTCTCTGATCTCTGGGAAGTCATTTCCGTGCTATTTGACCAATGTCCCAACCCTTTGCTGCCAGGCCATCCCCCCATCCCCCTTACACCCTTCCTTCTCGTCTATCCCCTCCTGGAGCAATCTCAGAGCAGACGACCTCAAGGTTAGGTGTGGAAAGCTTAGGTTCCCTCAGCAGACACGGTTTCTCGGACAAGCCCCTTTAATGAGAACTATCGCCGGGATAATCAACCATGGGCGGCCTAAGGTCTCTCTTGGGGAGGGCACAGGCGTAATTTCCTTCTCTCTTCTCTTTCTTCGCTATCCGTGCGTAATCGAAATATCGTTACAGAGTGGTAATAGATTAATTTCTCGGGTGCCTGTTCTGTTTGAACTGTGTGACGACTTTCGAGGCCTGCAGATTGAAACAGCGTGGAAATTGTGAATTGTGAATTTCCAGTGTTTCCTTGCTCTCTGACTGCTCCGTGCCCTCTGCATTGCCTCCTTTGCCTCCAGTTGACATGACTGGCTTGAACCCTGTTACAGGCTTAGAGGCCACAGCGGCCTCAAAGCCATCGGCTAAAGAGCTTCAAAGGTGCAAAACCGTAATGGCACCATACAACATGGGGCCATGAATAATGCGCTCATTAAATCCTTATCTGCCATTTCTTTATTGGATTGCGGCGCTGCCTCATCTGCATTAGCTCAGGGCAGCCCGGAGTCCCTGTTCCGGCAGCAGGGGAAGTTTGTGTGGCACGGGGAGCCTGGAATGTATCAGGATGAGATTGGGGGATCGGGGACCTCGGGCCGACCTCACTCCCCGTGTGGACAGAGATAAGGCGGCCGCTTTAACCCCCGTGTCCCAACTCTTCCTGTAATGCTGACGTACGTCGACCGGGCGAGCTTTTAGCCTGTCAGGACCCCGCAAGACAAAGGAGAAATGCCAGGGCTCGTTTTCCTCCTGATTTCGTTTCATCCTTCCAAGTTTAGGTCCCCGGGGCTAGACCCTCGGGGGTCCCCACCGCCTGACCCTCCACCTCTCCTTCGCCTGATCCCAGACGCCTCCTAAGCCACGGCAGGCCTTCTACTAATCCCCTCACCCCCGCCCTGGCCCTCCTGGCCCCGAAATCCGTCTGTCACAACTGTCAGACGGCATTTAGTCCGACCCAGTGTATATATCTGCCCCTCAAATCCACTTTGAAGAGTTTTGTTCCGAGGGGAGGTGAGAAGGAAAGGGCGAGGAGCAGATGAAAGTCAACCGAAGGGCTTTGACCGGCGAGCTGTTATGACAGCTCGGGGCAGGGGTCTTTCTCCTTACCTCGGTTATCTCTTCTCACCCCAGACTCTCCCCTTGCTCTCCAGGCCGTGGACACATTACGAGGATCAGACTATAACCGCGAAAAGGACACAGCGTCGTGGCCTATCACACAGAAACCGAGAGAAGCCTTTTTGGCTTATAAAATATTCAGCAGTCGTTAGGACTTTTAGCGGGAAAAACCGTTGCCGTTTTCGTCTGCTAGTTTCGCGGGGATAACACGTGTCTGCTTGGTGACTATCCCGGCGACACATTCCGGAGCAGGGCAGGGACAGGATGTCAGGACAAGGCAGTGTGAATTATTAACCAGGCCTTGGCACTGGACAAAAGAGATCTTACCCGACCGTGGTGTGGGCTCATTTCGTTGAGCGTTTGATTGCTCTCTGCTGTCCCACAAACACGCACGAGAAATTGCCTTCTTACGATTGCGATATTTTCTTCTTTTGCGTCTAGCAATGATTGCCCAACGTTTTTGGTTCGTATAGTTGGTGAGAGCCGCCACAGAAATATAACTGTTGTAAAGCTGCGTAAAGCAAAACATGCCATGCCGGCGTTCTTTTGGTGGTCTTTTGCCTGAAGTGAGGTCTATAGGTTCTGTAAGATGTGCGCTCAGTTGCGCCATCAAAAGGGACACCTCTGAAATTTATGTGGTCTCAGGAAAACAGATGCCGAAAATAAACATGTTTTTACCTCTTATGTCCGTAGGGGAGGACGCAGCACGCCAATTAAGGACCGAGAGATGGAGCTGACAACGACGGTCGGAACAGCGGCGCATGCGCTCATCCATCATCCGGGACACAATGGCAGGGAGGATGGCAGAGCCAGGCACTGACCACGGACATGACAGATGACCTCGTCTACAGCCTGTGCTGTTGCCTTGGACAAAACGGATTTCAATATCGCCCAGTCGGCGAACTCAATCCCTGCCTGAGGAAAGCATCTGTCACCTCCCATCACCAGGTTTTTGACAAGGTCATGTGAAGGGTAAGGGAAAGGTAGAGGAGGGACTTGGGGGGCTTGCTCAGGGGTCATTGGGTGAGCCTAGCAGTCACTCCAGGACTCAAGTCTGCTTGTGGATACAATGCTTCCCGAAGATTAATTGCCAAAGACATCCGTTAACATAAGTACCCAACTACAGAAAACCAGATGCCATCCCTGTGCAGGATGAGCTCATAAAAGACTAAAGATTAGACTTGACTCTCCGACCTTCCTAATTCATTACTACGTAAAATTTTGGACCTTTCGTGTATAAAATTACGAAAAATTCCTATAAATGTTCAAGCAGTTGTGAGTGTAACATACTTCAAAAGGTTCCGGTGTTTTGACTGAACTGCTCTGTGAATCCGGAGGTAAATTTAGATAACCACCCATCCATGACGGCCAGTTTCACCCCAAAGCCTTGCCGACTAGTGTTTCGTAATGCTTGTTGCTTAAAGGTTGCGTTCTTCGTTTGTTTGCATGTTTCTCCTTTCTTTCTTTCTTTCTTTCTTTCTTTCTTTCTTTCTTTCTTTCTTTTTTTACTTTTTTTTCTTACTTTCTTTCTTCCTTTATTTCTTTCTCTCTTTCTTTCTTTCCTTCTTTCTTTCTTTCCTTGCTTCTTTCTTTCTGGCTTCTTATTTATTTTGAAACTCTTGCATTCTTCTTTCCTTCATTTACACTACAACAACCATTCTTAAACTTGGTTGGCAATATTACCTAATCCTCTCTCTCTTGTACTCAAGTTCAGGGGGGGGGGGGGGCGCCCCCCCCCCCCCCCCCCCCCCCCCCACCACGACCACCCAGCCGGCAGGGTAGGGGCAAAGAAAGCAAGCCAACAAAACAAAAAAAAAAACAAACAAGAACAGAACCAAAGAATAGAATA
>JAAUYG010200451.1_pt1 | contig 11036 bp, 8 predicted proteins | sample 7278091 | NCBI WGS metagenome assembly JAAUYG01 (sample SAMN14350201, study PRJNA611818) | marine sediment metagenome | isolation source: surface marine sediment (0.6m) | place: French Polynesia: Moorea | collected 2018-08
TCCAGTGTATTTTCTTTTCAAGTCCTTTTAAAGAAATGGGTCTGTTATTGCTGTAAATCCCTGGCTGTTATGAGTTGATACCTCAGAATTACCTCAGAGAAGTGGTTGTTGTTCTCAGGCGGTCTGAACTCGTGTTTTTTTTTTTGTTTTTGTTTTTTTTGGGTGGGGTGGGGTGGGGGGTATGTGGTAGCAGGAAGGTGAACCTTAATTCACTGAATATATACTGGATACTGGCACATGTTCTGCCACAGCAGTGTTAGGGCTTCTACTATTTGGTATAGAGTAATTGACCTTTGAGTACTTTCTAGCTATTAATACCCTTTCAGTGCAAGTATCTGACACTGATGCGATATATAAAACCCAGGAGTGACCTTGTCACCGATTTTGACATCTTTACCCCACCCCAACCCCCATATAGAACATTGGGGGGGGGGGGGGATGGACTTGGGAGATAAATGAAATGTGACAAATTGGCACTTACCACATGTAGTAAATGCTGTTGTACAGTCTATATGTGGAGTTTGGAGAGGCCCGGTGGGTGAGGGATGGCATCCTTTGAACTGGATGGATACCTGATATCTGAAGCACTTAAAGTGTTGAAGTGTGTGTGTGTTGGGGGGGGGGCTATATAATTGTCACCTTTCACTCAGTTTGACAAGACTCCTCCTGTCTATCTCAGGCAGCCGTGCTTTATACATGATATACTAGTATATATAAGTCCTGTCTGCTGCCTAGCTTTCCTGGACGTCGGGACTATATGACAAAATAATTAACAGTGGTTACTATAACGGAAAAAATGAAATATAGAAAGTTGTTGGCTCATTCAGACTTTTTTCAGAGGGAGCCTCCTCATGTATACATATAGGATATAATTCCCAGGATATAATTACAGACTAAGTCTGCTTTAGGCAGGCAATGCAAACCAATCGTTTGGGCAGAACATTCATGACGTCAAAGCAGAGTGTTATATTAGGGTGATGGCCGGATGGGTATGAGACAGTAATCAAGACTTTTAAGGACACTCAGTACTGTCCAAATATTATTACACGTATGGTAAGGCACAGTCAGCTCCTGTATGTTTGAGTAGGAACAATACAAAGCCATGCACATTTAAGTGCATTCAAATTGTCTTAGGCAGAAAGTGTTCTTGCATAATGTACATGCAAATTAATTATTCTCTAGCACTAAGTAGTCTGAATTACATGAATTAGTTTAGTTGAAAACTGGGTGTATACACATGCCTTCAATGATCATCTGCTAATTTTGCTAATATTAAAGGTCGGTAATTATAAGAAAGATTCCTGCAGTGAGAGAAACTAAAGGGTATTATATATAAATTGGCATGATTTGTGTGAAGGCACATGTATATTTAGTGCTGTTAATACCAGGCTGTATAGACAAAGTAGATGATCTTTAAACATGTTAAAAGAATTGAAGGAATTTAATATCTGAACTTTATGATAGAGGTTTTATAAAAGGTAGAAGTTTTACCACTGAAACATTAAACCTAGCTGTTACCTGAGCTTGTTTTGGACCGACAAATGTTTGCTGTAATACCCCATAGCCCAGGGTAATATGATTGATGTGCTGTCTAATTATACCACCTGACACAAGTGCATTTCATATGCTTCATATCATCTGCAAAAGTTTTATTTTGGTCTGGCTGGTCTTTTTAGTAGGTTCTGATGTTAATTTGTAACTTCTGCAGCAAAAATAGCAACAGGTGACTAAAAGGGGAGTTCAGAAAAAAGGATGCCTTGATGTAAGGGGTTTAAACATAGAATCTGACAGGCTCTGTGTCTATTGAAGCTCATATGTTATCCTGCTGACAGTATCTTCAGTTACAGTCCTCTTAATTGCCCACATATTGCAGTTGCAGCGTGATATATGTCAAGGAATATATATATGGAAAGAATACAAATGGAGTCTTTGGATATATTATACAATATGTATACACTATATGATACATTATGTGTGCTTCCAACATTAACTTGAGTGAGTCAGGGCCTGTGATCAAAGTCTTAAGGCTGGAGGTATCAATAAGATTCAATGAAAATTAATATTAAAATATGAAAATTAATAACCAAACATGAACTACGCACACAGTACCAGTATGTATATACATTCACTACCGCTATATACAGTAAGACCATACATACATGTACTGTATACATGTATATTTTTTAGCTCCTCTTGAGGACTTAGCAGTCAGAGAACTACCAGAGCTCATAAGATTGAAATCCTCATCTGTTATCCATCTGTCACCCATTTCACAATTGTCCTTAAACCATTTTGATAGATTTCCTTTCTAATTCAATCACAAATATTTATTGTTTCAGTAACATGAGACCCTGTCGTAGTAAAAATTCCAAAATAATACTCTACAGATCAGTTTTGATCAGTCTTCAAAGCTCTCCTGATTGAATTTTTAGGTCAGAAGTCTTCATGAAAGCATTTTAATGTTGAATTTGGAAATAAAATTTTTAGGAAATTATACCAATAAATTTGACCAAATTATGGGAGATGTACTTTTTATATAGCATTATACCCAATAATGGGCGTAAGTTAGCCCATGTGTTAATTCTAAACATTGATGGGAAAAGTGATTTCGACAGCCCACCTACACAGATTTGACCTTGAAAAGTCGAAGTCAAGGTCACTTAGATTTTGAAGGCTTAATTGTAACATGTGTAAAGGAGCTGAATTAGGCCGTGGTATTATTAAACTAATAGGAAGACATATGTGAAGAGTTCAACGATACCATCACATTTGACCTTTAGTGACCTTGAAAGGCCAAGGTCAAGGTTTGTCTTATCTCAAACCCTTTTATCTCAAGACGGTAGAGTTAGGGTATATGTTACTCTTGAACACTAATAGGAAATCATATTTGGGAAGTCAGACTCTGATGAGTTCTGATGTAACCCTGAGTGACATTGAAAGGGCAAGTTCATACTTATATCTTAGAAAGGAGTAAAGTTGGGGCATAATTTATGTTAACCTTCTTGGGACATTTCATGTGATGGTAATTTGGAAATTAATTTGTATATGTGTACCTGAGAAAAAAACAGATTCAGAAACTACATGAATGTTACTCCTTTTTGCATAAACTATGCAAACAGTATTTATGGGAACTTTTTTGCCTTATGCATTATATTGTGTCAAACTCTCGCCAAGGCCCATGGACCTCTTGCTTTGCATCCAACCAATGGAGAATTAAGCCACAAAACCCTTGAATCATTTTATTTAAAGACTGCCTATATATATATATAATTTATAAAGAACAAGAAAAATGTGGTGTCTTGCATACTGGGTGGTCTAGCTGTAACTAAATACAAAGCTAGGGCCAATATCCTGTCAAGCTAACGATACCACTACACTGTACATGGGCCTAAATAAAGAAAAAAAATGGGGAAAAATTTTGTATGATATTCATTGATAAATGATATTTTTGTATGTGGTAATGCCCAAAATTTCTTTATTTCCAGAACCGGCCTCTATTGGGTCAGATGACTCGGTACAGCTGACCGACGATGGGCAGGAGAACCCAGAGACGAGTCGAGTGAAGCGTGATGCCTGGACAGCCATCGATTTCGGGAACAGCCTGGCCAATATGGTAATTACATGTATATATCTACCTGTATATGTGTTTTGTTTGTTTTATCTGTGTCAGGTACAAATATGTCCATAGCTTAAGACAGCATCAATCTGCAAGGCTTAATTGGCCGAGCATAATTTGACATCCAGCCCAGTTTGGTGGGTCGGAGGTTTAAATCCAGACGGAGGGACTATCTCTCGGTTCATAGAACCCCCATAATGCATTGCTGGGCATGGTTTAGCCAGTTATTGATCAGAAAGATGTCATTTGAATTTCCACTGTATAAGATTATTACACTATATACCTGTGAATAAAATGGTGTGGATGCCATCTTGTCTTGAAAATCCATGTCAAAAAGCATATGTTACGGCACTTACATGTATGTAATTTGCAAAACAAGCGCATGTAATGTCTGTGGCACCAGGTACGATATATGATACATATATATTTAAAAAAAATAAAGATATAATTATTACCATAAATATGTGATCTTTCAAGACAGGTCAGGTGGCAGTGGTCTGTCAAGACAGGTGCTATACCAGTAATACCATTAGTATGCACCTGCAGTAATGCTTACTGATGAACAATACCAGGAAGTAATAATATAACTAAATTATACATGCTGTTAACCTTGTTTGTATCGGGTTCACCTCTAGGCCCCATCCCCTCCCAGCCACAGTCACTCCGGCCAGAGTAACAACCTCCACACTGCTGTCACCTTTGGCCGAGGACATGTCATCACATTCGACGGAAAATACTTTCATTTGCCAGGTCAGTGACAAGGAAAAAACTTTCATTGTGCAACTTAATGTTTTTTGCACAATGCTTAATGTCTTACAGTGCAACTTAAATAGAGAAGTTTGAGTTCTATAACTCTCATAAAAATGTATAATGGGAAAATGATATTTTAGGTACAAACATTTCATATTTATGGGGTATTTTCATTTTGTTTTTGCTTTCGTCCACTGTCTCGATCTCTCAATCTCATTCTCTCTCTCTTGACCTCTTTCTCTCACACTCACTCAACATCTCTCTCTTTCTTCATTTCGTATATGTGCATGAATTATATTTACTTTACTTAAGGTGTTTACATGTATTTCATTGATGATGATGATCTGTGTTATGACCAGATGAGACGGAAGCCGACTGTATCCACGTCCTGGCGCGGGATCGCGTACATTATCGGTTCACTATGATGCGAACCCGGCGCAGTCTTTCCCTGCTGACCCAGCACACGGCCATCACTCTACACCAGAACAACAAAGTGGAGATCAACAACACAGGGACCTACAGGTAGGTTATAGAGGGGGAAAATTAACACTGGAGGCTAATTCTTAATAACCTGCACTGGCCCTCTCGCACTGTCAGTACAGTAAAGAGGATACAAACCTCTCTGATATAGGGTATGCCCATTAGAACATGTAGAAGGTGTTACTCTATCACTGTCACTCAGTGTTGCTATTCTGCTGCTACTACTATTACTACTACTGGATAGGGTAAGTCCTGTCCATATTACAGTGGTACCATTGCGTCTTGTATTTTCGATATAAACATACATGTACCTCCATTTTAAGACCACCTTTGATTTAAGACTACTTTTCTGGCTGAATAGCTAGGATATCTTAAAATGCAGGGACCATTGTAAAGTGAATTCATCTTTCTACAAAAAAATAGCATTAATACTTATAAAAAGTACATTTTGTAACTAAAAGTTAAAACATGAATGTTATTGCCATGGTAACGGTGTTGTGGTTTTCCCCAGGGATCTCCCTGTGGAGAGCTGGGACCACAGTTTGGCCGTTACCCATGACAACACTGCCGTGGTCATACAGAGTCAGTCTGGTATCACCATCGAGTGTGATCTCCACCACAGTCAGTGTCTGTACCAACTCACCGCCATACACCACAACACCTCCGTGGGACTACTGGGTAAGTAGTGGGGAGATACAGCAGATTAAAACAGGTCGTTCTTGGAGCTAAGGTGTAATGAAATTTACGGTTTATAAAGAAAACGAGAAATAAAGAGCATCAGAAAGATAACTAAAGAAAGAAAGAACGGGGAAGGAAAGAAATAAAGAAAGCAGGAAAGAAAGAGAAGCAGATGGAATGAAACGAGTGAACAGAAAGATTAGATAAATAGTAGTTTTATAACTCTCAGTGCATGCAGTGAATCCATGTGCATTGTATCCTCTGTACAGACCTGTGAAGACATTCATAAACCTTGTGAAAACATGAGAGAACAGTTGTTGAAAATACCTAGGAGCTGTACAGTAACAATAAAATTTACACCGGTGGAGTTTGTATATATTGTTAACTACAGTTTCTAATGGTTACATCAATGTTATCTCCCCCCTAGGCACCAATGACAGACAGTCAAACAACGACTTCACCATGAGAACAGGTCAGATCACCACGGACGTTCACCAGTTCACCAACTCATACGAGGTGTCAGGTCTTAGCTACTGTCGGTCCAGTGCCGTAACGTCATCATCGACAACACAGTGTCAACACCCTCACAGACTCGCTCGTTGCCGTCAGCTGTTCCAGTCAGTGTCGTCCACCCTGCAGTCATGCTTCAGTCATGTCGATCCTCAACCTTTCCTGGTATGGGGAACAAATTTTACTGATTGAAATTTTCTTTTCCTTTAGTATCAAAATAATTTCCCCGCAAGAATAATATTTAACTGTTTATTGCTTTACTTTGGATATATTGAGTATTATATTTCACCAGGCTGTTGTATTGATGCTCTTTCAAAAAAGTAGACACAAAATAACTTCCATAAATTATTATATTACTGTTTCCCCACCAGCCACTCTCACTATTATAATAAGTCACCAGCTTCATTAATTCAGTTATTTCTTGATTATCGTAATCGCCAGTCTTCTTTGCTGTGTCACATACTTGTTTAGAGTAAATGACGTTTCCTATTTCCGCTGTGTTATAGGAAGCCTGTGAGCATGACGCGCGTCGCTGTGACTCCGCCCACTCTCTGTGTGACTCTGTCCTGGCTTATACCAGGATGTGCCAGAAACGCGGGATATCTGTGTCCAACCCACACGACTGTGGTAAGTTGGTAGCATGGTTAAAACCTTTCATGCCGGTCCCAAATATGCAATATTAAGCAAGGGAATATAAGAATGACCTTTAACAAGATTGACGAAACTTCCGAATGGTTTTAGACTAAGACTAAAGTCTTCCCTAGAAAGTGTTTGTGCCCCAGTTAGAAACACTCGCATGGCCTCGAAAAAAATCAGACTGGTCCTGTAATCATAGGTGGTCTTAAAGTCAGGGTGGTCTTAAAATCAAAGGCTGTTTTAGTTGAGAGTTGTCGCAAATGGGAGGATTGATGTACTAGTATTTTCCATTTGCAGCCCGATGTGACGGTCACGCCTCGGGGGCAGTCTGGCAGGAGAAAGCAAACAAGAAACTGGACGTCATCCTCGCTGTGTCACTACGAGACACTGTCCTACCGTCAGGCACACAAATGTCATCTGTCCTCCGCAGGCTGTCTGACACAATCGGCCAGTTACCACGGAAACACGAGGGAATTCGCCACAATATTCGCCTTGGTCTGCTGGGGTTCGGCGGTAGTGGCTTTCTGAGTCAGCCACATGTCTATACCATACAAGGGTGGGTGAGGCAATGTCAGTCCACAATGGGTCAGAATCTAATCTATTTGATTAAACTTATTTAGGAAAATTTTGGCCAAACACTTTTTTAAAAAAAAACATGGTAGCTTTTGCAGTTCTCCGTATCAGACGCGATACCTTGTCTAGTTTAGGAGGTATCTTTAATTCTCCTGTTGACTGTCATTTTTGTCAGCAAGTTCAGAAAAATTAAATTTCTCCATGTACTAAATGCAATCTTGAAGTGACATGTAATAAAAACATTTACCAGTATAAATTGAGGGCTATACCCAAATTGTGCCCCTAGAATAATATCACATTAAGCATTGTTAAAGGACCAGCTGTTTGCTTTAAGTTGTATGTATTCTAATGCTTGCATACTCCTCCCTTTACAGGGAATCTTTTAGTCGTGAGCACAGTAATGCCATTTGGCGGCAGACCTTGGACTCTGTGACAGCCACGAGTGCAGGGTCGACGGGGGAGATAGCGGCTGTGCTGGAAGCCGTCGCGCAATACCCATTCCGTACTGATGCTGCTAAAGTGGTCATCCTCATCACAGATACCACGTCCCAGGTTAGACTGACACTGCCATTGTACAGTGGAAATCCACAATTATAAATAACCAGCCACAGTTGAGGCACGAAAATATTCTTAATTCTGAGGTGGTCTTAATTCTGAGGTGGTCTTAATTCTGAAACAATAGCACTGCTGTGTAATTAGTATTGATACTGGCATCGGCATATTTCAGGGCTGGTCATAAGGTAGTGTTTCACTGTATACAAGTACACTGTATTGCCATAGGTCAATGCTGTAACGATTACAATACAAGCCCTGACAAAAAATTGAAGTCTTGCGTCTTTAAAACCCACACTATGTGAACCTTAATTTGCTTGCAGTAGCCACAGTGGAACTAAATAAATTGCTTGCAAAACCAGTTTACACATGTATAGGTTTACTGGAATTCCTAATCACTGCTAATTGCAATTTTTTTAGCCACCAACAGTGTGGAATAATTTCAGTGCAGATATCCCTTAAGCGATATGGTGACCGTGTGTATGCAATTTCTTGTTTTGGTCAGAAATGTTTCAAGTAATTTATCCAAGAAAGTTTGGGCCAGTTACTTCGACCCCTTGCCTTATCATTTTGGATGAGACCTGAAGTATGAAAGATCACCAAGATCACAGTTATTGACAGCTGGTTTCTCTCTTTGGGAGGGCACAGGTGAGGGGGGGGGGGCTCTGTCATACGTTTACTCTACATGTAAGTGAAAAGTCTGATCATGGGTAGGATGATCTCCTGTAGGATGATTGACTCCAATGTCATGTATATAACGGTGGTGGCATATTGGAAAAAAAAATTCAAATTCAGCCAAGTGACCAACAGCTATATTATTTTCTTGTTTTTCCAGGCGGCCAACCAAGCGACGCTCAATTCCTTGCAGAGGAAGTTCAGTCGCCATGGTATCAGCCTGAACGTGGTGGCGGGGTACTCAGCGTTGTCGGCTCGTCATGTCCTGGGGGCCAGAGGCAGTGATAGGTCATTGCTCTATGACAGACGGCAGGTCACCACAACACAGACGATGCAGTTCCCGACGGTAAGCCACTTAACTAAACATCTCTAGTATTTATCAGATTACCATGATCGTAGCATAAATGTACAAAAAACATGTTGTGTAATGGTGTACAGTGGCCTCTTAAGACAGATACTGTCTGGTGGTAAATCAAACATGGAGTGAAATGTAAAGGTCCAGTGGTCCTTGTGATGTAGGACTCCTTCATTCCAAGACTGACTATCAGTGACGACTCTTTTATTTCCAGTATAAATATCCCTTTATTTTAAGACCATCTTTATTTAGTTTCAGACCATATTCTTCTGGCTCAATGGGCGCTCTGTACTTCTGTATGAATGCATGGTCCTTAATCAAGACCACCTCTCAAGATATTGCTATACCTCGTAGTGCATGCAGTATAATTTAAAATCAAATCCCATATTATAGAATTTGTTCACTAACTCAGCAAAAAATCACTTCCAAATGTTCTTTATCTGTATTCTGCAGGATCTGGGCTCCCGACTGGCGCAGTTCAGCCATGGTGCACTGTTTGACCTTACGAAGGTCGTCCAAGGTCGACATCCAGTACTAAACGCCATTCAGAACGAGATTTACCGACAGTTAGTGTGGCAGAATGCGAACTGTCGGCAGTGTCGCTGCCCCAGTTCGGGTGCAGGACTTGGGCAGGCAACTTGCCAAACCCAGCAGTGTTCATAGTGAGATCTAGTCATTGTATCACATTCCAATGCAAAGTGGAAAACAGAGTATTGTGGGAACTCCACAAACAGGGACTCAGCATGGGCGAGAATATCCAGGTGTAATCTCAGCACAGATAATTACTCTGTGATAATTAAGTACAGTAAATGAAATATTGTGATTCCTATTGGCTCTGGTATAATCTTATCTATCGTAGTTCTCTGTCGGGCCATACGGTAATAATAACATTACAGTAACCTTTGCTTCGAGAGATCTGTGCATGTATGAGATTTTATAGTTTGCTAAACATATCCAGTGAAGCCTGCTGGCTAATACATGTAAACAGTTAGATTCCTGTGTACAGAAGAGGTTTTGCTTTACTGGTACATTTAGCACAATCAATTTGAGTGATTGGGATGCAACGATCAGGTCTAATTTCAAGACTTGGTATTACTGTTCGAGTTAGCAACTGCAAATCTTCTCAACTGTCAGAGTAATGCTATTAGCAAAGTGTACATGCATCTGGGCTTGCCTGGAAAGAAGTCGGTCTTGTACTGATAGTGTGTGGGTCCTTTTGTATGCAAGGTTAAATGGCTTAATTATCCACCAGCAAACACTCTTATCCTATATCTGTTTGAAAGGCTGAATCAAGATTGTAAGAATTGAGAAGCCAGCAAAGCTACATTGGTGTCCAGACTGTACTTACAAGGGCTTCCTCTAGGTTCCCTAAAGTAATAATTGGGTAGAAGTTTTTAAACAAAAAGATTATGCACCAGCAATTGTGCGCTGCTATCAAAGGTTTACAAACCTATATCTATGGATTATGCATGTACATGTATTCATTGAGAAAAACATCTAATATACATCTCCAAATATTGCTTCCAAGCAAGCTTCCCTGCACAAATTAGAACTCCTTCCATACGGTGGTAAATTCTCATATGAACAGCAAGAGGAAAGCACTTAATTCTCCTTGTGTAGTCTGTTCCGCCAAATCCAGCCTTTACGGGGGTGAGGCATTTTGCAATTGTAATTTGCATACAGCGGGCATGAGCCTTTAAGGTACTGCCGTCATTTGCATACATGCAGGTAGCAACCCTGGGGGGTGGGGGTGTACATATTTAAACCTATTTAATAGGAAGAGAAGTTTGTAAAGAATTGGTATACACATTTTGTCTTAACGTTCTGTATATAAATGTAAATTTGTGCATATTTGTATATAGTGAAGTATTTGTGTAGCTGAACCACTGCCAAGGTTTAACATTGCAGTATGCACAGCTGTTCGAGGAAATAAAACGTCGAAAAGGAATTTGTTGTTCGTCCATGTCAGAGTAATCCAAGATTAGAGATGATTGTTGACAATCAGAATCAACAATCACAAATCGGCAAATACCGGTAGTTAGAGAGGTCATTTCCAGCTTAGTTTTGGGTGGTCTTTTCCTTTGCTCAAAATTGTCATGAATTATAACATACCACCATGGAAACAGGTAAAAAGAACAAAGGAACTAGGTGTATATTATTTTTTGGCCAAAACCCTCTCAAAATACTAGAAATATATAAAGTTACCCCGGA
>JAAUYG010230667.1_pt1 | contig 11036 bp, 6 predicted proteins | sample 7278091 | NCBI WGS metagenome assembly JAAUYG01 (sample SAMN14350201, study PRJNA611818) | marine sediment metagenome | isolation source: surface marine sediment (0.6m) | place: French Polynesia: Moorea | collected 2018-08
ACCGCGACTTCGACCCGGCGCTGCAGGCCCGCTACAACAGCCAGATGCAGGGCCTCTACGAGGAGGTGCGGGACTTCATCGCTCTGCACTACCTGACCTCGAACCGCCGCGACAGCGCCTACTGGCAGGCGGTGCAGCAGGAGCTGGAGGTGCCCGACAGCCTGAAGGCCAAGCTGGCGGCCTGGCGGGAGCGGCTGCCCGAGGAGTCCGACTTCGAACGGAGCTATCTCTTCGGCTACTGGAGCTACCTGATCGTGCTCTTCGGCAAGCACTTCTACGACGACAGCGTCTTCCCCCAGGCCGAAGGCCTGGAGGAAGCCGAGTGGCGGCGCTTCGAGGACTGGGTCGAGCGGCAGAAGGCCGCCCTGGTCGCGCAGCTGCCGAACCACTTCGAGCTGCTCAACCGGATCCGGCTGCGCGCGCGGCCGGCGCCGCAGCCTGACGCCGTCGTGAGCGGGCCCGGGCGCCCCAGCGTGCCGCTGCCGGGCCAGGGCGTCGGGGTCCGGATCTCCTGGAAGCAGGGCCGGCCCGAAGCGCCGCCGGTCGAGACGCCCGCCGACGGCGGCGCGCATCTGCTTTAGCCGGCGGAGAGGCCGTCCGGATCCAGTCCGTCAGAGCCGCCGCGCGACGAAGAAGCTGATCTGTCCCAGGGCCGGTCGCGCGCGGTCCCGGTCCTTCATGAAGCGATCGAGCTCGCCGCGGCGCTCCAGGGCCTTCACGCCTTCGACCGCCGCGCGCGTCTCCTCCGGCCGGGCCAGGGCCCAGATGGAATCGCCCCGCCGCCACTCGGGCCGCAGCGGGCCGCGGGGGTCGAAGTAGGCATCGCCCTGGAGCACGGCGTCGAAGGGCACGGCCCGGTCCAGAACCGCGAAGCCGAGCGCGGACAGCAGTCCGCGCAGACGGTCCTCCGGGGCGCAACGCGCGAGCGTCCGCTCCAGGGCTTGGGGGATCAGCTCGTAGAACCAGAAGCCCCTGCGCAGCTGCTCGTGGGTACAGACGTTGAGCAGCAGCCGGCCGCCGGGCCTGAGGACCCTCGCGGCTTCGGCCAGGGCGGCCGCGTGGCCGGGGTAGCTGCCGTCGCCTCCGTCCTCCAGGTGATGCAGGACCTGGTTGAACATCACCGCGTCCAGCGAGGCCTCGGCCAGGGGCAGGCCCAGAAGGTCGCCGCGCAGAAAGCCGATCCGGCCGTCGCCGTCTTCGAGCTTGTCGCGGGCCGCCGCGAGCATGCCGGCGCTGCGGTCGAGGCCGATCAGCCGGCCGGGCACCCCGGCCAGCGCGGCACTGTAGGCGCCCGTGCCGCAGCCGGCGTCCAGCAGCGTCATCTGCGATGCCGGGCGCTCGGCGGACCTGAGGGCGTCGCGGATGATCTCGGTGCCGATGGGCACGCGGGTCCGGTCGTAGTGCGCCGCCGCCTCGTCGTAGCGCTCGATGGTGCTCACGACCGCCGCTCCTTTCGCATCCCTGCTTATACCAGCGCGCCTGCGAAAGATTGCAGTGCCGCTTCTAGGCCCTCGGCCTTCTCATGCTTCGACAGGCTCGGCGGCGCGTAGCGCGGCGCTTCGCGCGGCGTTCTTTCACCTCGTCCTGAGCTTGTCGAAGGGCGAGGTCGGCACGCTCTCCACGATCTCTGTCCGAGTCCTTTCATCCGCTCCTAGGTGTTAACCGGGAGCGCGGCGGCGTGTCATCAGGCTGGGCAGGACGATCAGGGTGCAGATCAAGGTGCTCGAGATCGCGATGGTCAGCAGCTGGCCCATGCTGGTCATGCCCGGGTGGCCGGAGACCGCCAGGCTGCCGAAGGAGGCGATGGTGGTCAGCGCGCTGAACATCACCGCGCGCGAGGTGCTGGTCCGCAGCAGCCTGCTCTGATCCTTGTCGTAGCGCCGGCGCATCACCAGGTGAATGCCGCTGGCCACGCCGAGGCCGAGCAGCAGCGGCAGCACGATGACGTTGGCGAAGTTGAAGGCCAGGCCGAAGGCGACCGAGGCCGCCGTGGTGATCGCCGCCGCCAGGGCCAGGGGCGCCAGGACCAGCGCGGCGTCCTTCAACCGCCTGAGGGCGACCGCCAGCAGGACCAGGATGCCGATCAGGGCCAGGCCGCTGGCTTCGTAGAAGGCCCGGACCACGGCCTTGCCCGCCTCGGTGATGACGACCGGCGTGCCCGTGGCGGTCGGCTCGACCGCGAGCACCGCCTCGGCGAAGGCGCGCAACTCTTCGTTCCCGGCCAGGCCGCCCTGGGGCTTCACTTCGATCCGGGCCCGCCCATCGGAAGTGATCCAATCGCGGCGCAGCACCGGCGGCAGGTCGTCGAGGTCGACCGACTGGGCGCCGAGCGCCGTGCGAAGATCGTCGAGCGCCTTGGGCAGGTTGCGCAGCAGGCGGTCCTCCAGGCGCAGCAGGCCCTCCTGGCTATCGCCGAGGCTTGCCGCCAGTCCGTCGAGCGCCGCCGCCAGCCGGTCCAGGGCTGTCGCAAGTTCCGGATCGCCGGTGCCGGTCGCCCTGAGCCCGGCGAGGTCCTTGCGGAAGGCTTCGAAAGCCTCGGCCCGCAGTTCGGTGTCGAGCGCCGCTGCGGGCGCCGCGGGCGCCAGGGCCGGTCCCATGAAGAGGGCGATCTCGTCGATCACCCCGAGCTTGGCGTCCTGGTCCGCAGGCACGAAGCTGGAGAGCGTCAGGCTGCGGCTGACCTCGGGGAGGGCGTCGAGCCGGCCGGCGATCTCCCCGGCGGCCGCCAGGTCCCGGGCCAGGATCTCGATGCCGTAGGGCGAGCTGTCGGGATCGCGGGTCAGCTCCAGCAGGGTGGCCACGGACTCGCTCTTCGGGTCCTTGAGGTTGAGCGGGTTGAAGTCGAAGTGCGTGAAGGGCGCGGCGGCGATCCCGGCCAGGGCGGTCAGCAGCGCCACGACGATGACCACGCGGCCGTGCCGCAGGACCAGGCGCTCGATCGGGCCGCCGACCTGCTGTGCCGCCGCCGTGGCGGCCTTCGGCAGGGGCAGCAGCCTCATCAGCGCCGGCAGCAGGGTGAGGTTGATGAAGAGCGCGATGAACATGCCGCTGCCCGAGATCAGGCCCAGCTCGGCCAGTCCCTTGTAGTTCGTGGGCAGGAAGGCGAAGAAGCCGGCCGCGGCGCAGAAGGCCGAGAGCGCGAGCGCGCCGCCGACGCTCGCGGCGGCCCGCTCCAGGGCGGCGGCCTTGTTGCCGGTCTCGCCCAGGGCCTCGCGCGCGCGCAGGGCGAAATGGATGCCGAAGTCGACTCCCAGGCCGACGAAGAGCACCGCGAAGGCCACCGAGATGATGTTGAGATGGCCGATGGCGGCCATGGCGAAGGCCGCGGTCCAGGTCAGCCCGAAGAGCAGGGTCGTGATCGTGGCGAAGACCAGCGAGATCGATCGCAGTCCCAGGATCAAGAGGATCGCCACGGCGCAGAGCGAGATCAGGCCGGCGGTGGCGCCGCCGATCTCGACGCTCTCGAACTCCTCGTGGTCCAGCGCGGCCGGCCCGGTCAGGCGCAGCCTGAGGCCTTGGGCCTCGCCGATCTCGAGGGCCTCGGCCAGCCGGCGCAGTTCGGCGATGGGCTGCTCGGCGGGCTTCAGCGAGCTGTGGTCCAGGGTCGGCCGGGCGGTCACGAAGCTGCGGGGCGAGACCAGCGAAGGATCCGCCGCCAGGAGGCTGCGCCAGGACAGCGCGCCGGGCTTGTCCTCGAGCGTCGCGTCGCTCTCGTCCGCGATCGCCTTCAGCACCTGGGGCAGGGGCGCCGTGTCCTCGAGCGCGGCCGCGCCGGTGACCGCCTGGGACAGCAGCGTGAACAGCCCGCGCAGGGTCATGTCCTGGCTCAGGGCGCCGAGCAGCGGCTCGGCGCCGGCCAGGCGGTCGGCCAGGTCGGTCAGGGCCTCCAGGTCCAGGAACAGAAAGGCGTTCTCGCGGAAGAAGGCCTCGCCGCCGGGGCGCCGCAGCTCGGTGAAGAGGTCGGGACGCTCCGCCAGCGCCGAGGCCAGGCGGTCGGCCGCGGCCTCGGCGGCCTCGGCGCTGGGCCCGTCGATCACGACGACGATCAGATCCTCGAACTGCGGAAAGGCGGCGGTGAAGGCGTCGTCGCTGCGGCGGAACTGGACCTCGCTGGAGATCATGTCCCGGGTGTCGGTGTTGATGGTGAAGGTCCGGGCCGTATAGGTCGCGGCCAGGCCGGTCACGACGACCGCGAGCAGCACCACCAGCCAGGCCTGCCGGCAGACCAAGCCGACCCATCCGGCCAGGGCCGCGTTGGTCTTTTCGGCCAGCTTCTCGATCACGATCTCACCAACCCGAGCGTGCCTTCATCGGTGGTCGGCCTTTGCGAGCCTCAGAGCGGGGTTCGGAAATGAGTTCGGTTCGACCTCATATCACCTTGCTCCAGGGCCCGGCGCGGGCGATGCGGATTGCGGCCGACACGGCTGTCGCGCAGCTTCGGCGGCATGGCGCCGCTGTCTAAAGGATGCCGGTCTGACTGACAAGCCGGACCTGATCCGGGCCGCCGCCCCGGGCTCGAACCTGGGCTCGAAGCGAAGGACGGCCCCGGTCCAGCCTGCCTTGGCCGGACAGGGGCCCTCGGCTACTCGGCCGCCGGGTCATGCAGGCTGCGATCCCACGCGCCTGGAATGGCCTCGCCCTCGATCCAGGCCGAGGTCAGCTCCCGCGCCGTTTCGGGCGAGGTCTCGTCGAAGACCGTCATGGCGTTCGACAGCTCGCGCGGGTTCACGGCGCCCAGATCGGCGCGGCCCTTGCGGCTCCAGATATAGATCGAGGTCATCAGCGGCTTGCCGAGTCCGAGCGCGCGGCAAGCGATCGCCAGGTTCTCGCCGCCGGCGCCGTAGATCACCTCTTGCAGGCGCGGCGCGCGCAGGCCCGTCATCTTGCCGAACAGAGCTTCGAAGAGCTCCAGCTTGCCTTGGCGCAGGGCCTCGATCAGGGCGTGGGGCGCAACCTCGCCACTGGCGGCCGGCGCCGGAGGCGCATCTTCTTCGATGGCGTCCGGCGCCCGGCGAGCCTCGCTCTCCGGCTCGGTTTCGGCCGCCTTGCGGTCCTGCGTCGCCGCTTCCTCCGCGGCGGCATCGAGTTCGGCCGCCGCGGCTTGAAGCTTGGCCGCCAGGTCCTGTCGCGGTTCCTCGGCCGGCTGGGCGGGCGCTTCGGCCTCCGAAAGGCCTTGGTCCTCCCTCGATGCGGTTGCGCCCACGGCCGTCGGCGCCTCGGGCTGCGCCGCGGCGCCTTCGAGGCGGTCCCGAAGCGCGGCGGGCAGGCCTGGACGCTTGAGCAGCGCGGCCTTCAAGGCAGGCGTGGCCAAGGCCTGTCCGGCCAGCCTGCCGAAGGTCTCCGCGGTGATCTCGGCGGCGCTGTTCTGCAGCACGGCGGCGGCGACCTCGGTTTCTTCGGTCGCGACCAGAGCGTCGACCACCTGTCGGCTGAGGGTCGGGCGCATTGCGATGGCCATGCGGTGCTGGGTCGTGGTCCGGCGGATGATCTCGATCAGGTCGGCGTCGGTCAGCGCCTCGCTGCGGATCAGGATCGGAATCGCGACCTCGATCCGCTCCCCGGCCAGGGCCAGCAGGCGGTCCCGCGGCGGATCCCTGCGCGCCGCCAGGGCCTCGCTCTCGGCGGGCTCCGGCTTGGCCGGCCGGCTCGACGCCTGGCTCCGCTGCGCGGCCCGGTCGCCGGCCGCAGGCTGTCGGCGGCGGTCCTGCGCGGGCGCCGCCGGGGCGGCGACGCCCGCGGTCGCGGTCCGGCGCAGCAGCACGGCGATGGTCATCACCGACAGCAGCAGCAGGACGATCCCCAGGCCGATCACCGCGGTCTGGCGTGTGCTGAAGGACCGGGCCAGCGACAGCATCGACTCCGACTGACGGTCCTGCGCGGCGTCCAGCTCCTCCCGGTAGCGCGAGAGCTCTTCGCCGGTCGCCCGCATCTCGTCGCGATAGCGGCTCAGCTCCCCCTGGTTTTCCTGGATCTGGGCCTGATAGCGGTCGATCTCGCCGCGGCTTTCCTCCAGCTGCGCGACCAGAACGGACAGGCGCTGCTCCAGCTCCGCGACGCGGCGGCGCTCTGCCGCGATCTGGCGCCCTTGTGTCTGCATCAACTGGCGCAGCCTGTCCTGCTCGCTGCCGATGCTGCCGGCGTCGCGCTGGGTCGCGCTCAGGGCGCCCTCGATCGCGCTCGACTGCTCGAGGCTGGCCGAGAGCTCCTCGCGCAGCGCCGCCAGCCGCAGCTCCAGCTCGGCCACCCGGCTCTGGTCGGCGGCCCGGGCCGCCTCCAGCTCCGCGACCCGGTCCAGGCTCGCCCGGCGTTCCGCCTCCAGCTCCGCGAGCCGCCGCTGGTCCGCCAGCTGCGCCGCCTCCAGCTCGGCGTAGGCGCGGGTCAGCTGATCGTCCTTGGCCTCGCGCTCTTCGGCCAGGTCACGCGCGCTTCCCAGTTCCTTCTCCAGCCGGCTCGCCTCGCCCCGGCTTTGCCGCAGCTGGCTGCCGAGCTGGCCGATCCGGCCCTCCAGTTCGGCCAGGCGGCCGCGCAGCGCGGTGATCTCCTCGCGCCGCGCCGGGTCCTGGGGTTTCGGCGCCACGCCCGGCTCGACCCCGACGCCCTGGTCGCGCGCCTCCGGGAAGAACCCGGCCATGGCCCCGACCCCGGCGAAGGTCGCTGCGATCTCCTCGGCCGCGGCGAGCTGCTGCTGCCAGTTGGCCGCCAGGGCCGCGTGCCAGGCCTCGCCCAGCTTGGCCCTGGTCTCCTCGACGGCTTGGCTGGCTTGCGCCGCCAGCGCGGCGCGGCGCGTCGTCCAAAGCGCGCGAAGCCTGCGCTCGTCGGCCGCCCTGGCCGCGACCGAGGCCCAGAGGTGCCAGTCCCTGGCGAACCAGTAGCGGGTGAGAAGGGGGCCGGCGACCGCCTCGCTGCCCGGCTCCAAGGTGCCGGCGGTCGGCGAGCGTTTCAGATGGGCGTCGAACCAGATCCAGCGCTCGTAGCCTTCCAAGCCGGCCAGGCCTTCGAAGATCGCGGCGGACAGCCGAAGGCTGTGGCCCCAGTCGTCCGCGCCGGCCGCGCGGTCGCGGCGCAGCTGCTCGGGGCGCCAGGCGCCGTCCAGGGTGGTGTCGATGACGATGCCGGCTTCGCCGAGCGAGCCTCTCCGGCCCGCCGGCAGATCGGCCAGGGTCAGGCCGCCGCCGTCGAGCAGGCGTCCGAGGCGGCCCGCGGCGGCGGCATAGCCGAGCCGCAGGTCCTCCCAATAGCTGCGTCGGGCCGCCGCGGTTTCGTAGGCCGCCAAGCGTCCGAAGAAGGTGCTGAGATAGCCGATCTGGCGGACCGAGCGGCGCAGCTCCGCTTCGCTCAGGCTGCCGTCGCTTTCGGCAAGCTGGTCTCTCGCGGCGGCCGGGCGCGCGCCCATAGCCTCGGCCCGCTGCGTCCGGGCGGAGGATGCGGCTGCCTCATCGGCAAGAAGCACCTCGGATCTCAGGTTCGATCCGAGCGGCGCTGAAACGCCAACAGCGACGCCCAGACACGCCAGGGCGAATCGAAGATTCGAGGGCCCGAACCCAAGGCGGGACATCTAGCACTCCCCATCCCAGCACTGGATTAGGCCAGTCAAGGAGCGAGTATAGACAGGATTCGCCGAGGGAAAAGTCACCCTGGCCGGGTATTGGCCGTAATTTATTGGTGTCCGGCTGCCGGCGGCAGGCGATCAGCCGCCGCCGCTTGCGCTCCGCAGGGCCGCCGTTGCCGGCTGCTCCGCCATCGCGGCACCGAGGGCACCGTCGCGGCGGTTGCAGTCCGGCGCAGCGGCTGCGGCCGGGGACCCGGAGACCTGCGCATCGCCGGGCTTCCGGCCGGCCGGCTTCGGGCCGATGCAGCTGGTGAGCTTGCGCGTGACGTCCTCGCCCCGCAGCGGCTTCAGCAGGATGTCGTCCATCCCGGCATCGAGGCACTCCGCGAAGCGCATCCGGTCCTTGACCATGGCGATGATCGGGACCTGCGCGGAGGGGCCGGAGAGCCGCCGTGCCAGGCGCGCGACGTCGAAGCCCGAGATGTCGGTCAGCTCGAGGTCGATGAGCACCGCGTCGTAGCTGCGCCGGGCGATCGCCTTCACGGCTTCCTGCCCGCTGGTGGTCAGGTCGACCCAATGACCGGCCTTGTCCAGGATGGTGATCGCCTGCAGCTGCGCCGACTTGTCGCCCTCGACCAGAAGCACCCGGAAGGTGCGGCCTGCCGCGGGATGCGCGGGGGTGGTCGCAAGGGCAGCCGGCGGCGGCGGAAGCTGGGTCTTCTCGGGGCTCCGTGCCACCGCGGGCGGAGCCGCGGGGCTCTCGGCCACGGCGGCCGGGGCGCTCTCCTGGGCCCGGGCCAGGGACGCGTTTTCGACCGGCTCGGGGGACGCCGTCACCGGCGCGGGCGGCTCGGGCGCGCTCGCCTGGGCCTTCGCGGTGGGCTGCTGGGCCGCCCCCGTGGCTGGCATCGTGGTCGGCATCGGCGCCGGCGTTGGCGCCGGGGCCGGTGCTGACGCGGCGGGCTGGGCGGCCTTGGCCGCCGCCGGGGCCCGATGCAGCAGCACCAGGCTGATCTTCGGGGTCGGTTTCAGGCGCAGCTCCAGGCGCGTGCCGTCGGCGCAGGTCAGCACGCTGTGGCCCGGCTGGGTCTGGCGCGCCAGGGCGGCCCAGCGGGCCATCTGGCTCTCGACCTCGGTCGTCGGCATCAGCCCGCGGGCCGAGGCGTGCAGCAGCAGGCTCTCGAGGCGCGCGTGGCCGGCCGCGAAGCTGTTGGGCAGCTCCAGCTTCTCCAGGAAGCGGCGGTTGCAGAAGGTGATCCTGAGGTCGAGGTCGATGACCGCCAGGGCCTGGTCGCTCTGGTCCAGCGCCGCCTCGAGGCGGGTGAGGCGGGCGCTCAGGGTGTCCGCGCGGTCGCGGTCCTGCTTGCTGCGGCTGCGCCATTCCTCGGCGTGGGCGCGGATCAGGGCCACGGCCCGGGCCGCCACGCCCAGGTTGTCGCTGCGCTCGCAGGCCGGGATCTCGATCGAGAAGTCGCCGTTCGCCAGGGCTTCGCTGGCCTGGGCCAGGCGCGCCAGGGCGCGGTTGCGGCGGGCGAGCAGCACGAAGGCGCAGAGGCAGGCGATGCTGGCGGCCAGGGCCGAGGCGGTCGCGGCGCTGATCTGAGGCCAAGACTGGAACAGCGGCTCCCCTATGGAGTCGCCGGCCGACGGCATCAGGAGGTTGGCGAAGATCACGGCGACCAGCGTGGTGGTCAGGACAGCGACTGCGATGCGCCCCAGGGCGTGGAGGCGTTGCGGGGAAAGCTCGATACGCATGGGCCTGGCAGGCTCCTTTGCGATGGGGTTAGCCGACCAATCCGCAAAGAATATTTTATTAGGGTTAATCAGGGGTGAACGGCGGCCCGATTCGAGTCCCGATTCGACTTGGAGTCTCAGGGGCTTCGCCCCGCGGCTCAGGAGGTCTTCACCGCCGTCGGCTCGGTCGCCGACATCAGCGCCCGGAAGGGCAGCAGCAGGACCAGCGCCATGGCCAGCTTCACGCCGTAGTCGCCCAGGGCCAGAGTCACCCAGGGCACCGGGGTGAAGGCGAAGGCCAGGGCGAAGAACATCAGGGTGTCGACGAAGGACGCCAGGGAGGTGGAGATGAAGGGGGCCTTCCACCAACTCGCCCGGCGCAGCCGGTCGAAGATGAGGATGTCGAGCAGCTGCGCGATCAGGAAGGCGGCGCCGGAAGCCAGGGCGATGCGCACCGTGGACAGTCCCAGCAGCCCGGCGACGATCGAGCAGAGCACGCCGACCGCGAAGCCGGCATAGACCACGCGGCGGGCGGACTCGGCGCCCAGCGCACGATTGGTCAGGTCGGTGACCAGGAAGGCGAGCGGGTAGGTGAAGGCGCCCCAGGTCAGCCAATCGTTGATCTGGAAGTTGACGGCCACGTTGGAGAGCGTGATGACCCCGGCCATGGCGCCGATCGGCAGCCACAGGCGTTGGCCGGCCCTTGCTGACCTCGCGTCCGCCATTCAATCCTCGCTTATGGAGCCGGTGCCGATCCGGACCGCCGCGCCGACGCTCAGCCCGAGGGCCCGGTCGGCGCGTCCCTGGTTGACGGCGATCTCCGCCAAGCCGTTGGCGTTCTCATACCAGAAGGCCGCCCCGGGAGGCACCTGAAAAAAGCTGTCGGCGCGCGCCAGCGATCGGCCGCCGGCTTCCAGGGCCGCGTCTGGCGCCAGCGCCGCGGCCCGCAGGCCGGTCATCGCATTGCCGAAGCGGTCGATGTAGATGATCCGGTCGAGATCCTCCGGCCAGTCGGCCCCGATCATCGACTCCCGGGCCACCTCGCTGCCGGGCGGCGGCTCGCCCCGGGCCAGGCCGACGGCCAGCGGGGCGAAGACGTCGCGGCCGTGGAAGGACGCCGAGATCCCCCGCTCGGACCAGTCGACCTGCCAGACCCGGGCCTCGCCCGCGCGCCGGGCCGCGATCGCCAGCAGGCCGTTGTCCGGCCCCAGGAACCAGCGCCCGCCGGCCTCGACCGCGAGCGCGCGCCGCGGTCCGCCGACGCCGGGGTCGACCACGCCCAGGATCAGGCTGCCCGGCGGCATGGCCGCGGCATAGGCGGCCAGCAGATAGGCGCCGGATCGCGGGTCGAAGGGCGGCGCGTCCGAAAGCAGGTCGATCACCGGCCGATCGGCCACGCCCTGCCACAGGGCGGCCTTCACCTGCCCGATGTAGGGGCCCTCCAGCCCGAAATCGGTGAACAGCACGAACATGGTCAGAAGATCCGTCCAACGGTCGGGAAAGCCAAGGCCTGGGAGAGCCGATGCCAATCCCGGCGCCTTCGATCTTCAGGCCCCCTGGCTGTGGGCAAATCGCCCCAATCGCGGGTAGACAAGGTTAAGCCTACCGTATATCGTGGCGAAATATTGGCGATCCGCAACATCTAGCGGCTCACTCTATATCTGGTATTTTTACGGCAGGGGCTCGGAAAATCATGACTTGGACTGAGGAACGCGTCGCAGAGCTGATCCGCCTCTGGCAGGCGGGGCACAGC
>JAAUYG010204258.1_pt1 | contig 11035 bp, 11 predicted proteins | sample 7278091 | NCBI WGS metagenome assembly JAAUYG01 (sample SAMN14350201, study PRJNA611818) | marine sediment metagenome | isolation source: surface marine sediment (0.6m) | place: French Polynesia: Moorea | collected 2018-08
TAACTCCGATTCATTTGTTTTAGATCGTCTTTATCTAACTGAGCCATATTCTCAACATACACCACAAAGGCGCAGTTGGCTCATTTTTGACTGGGGGGAATGAACGGTTACGACCAGTGACTAATTGAGCTATCTTTTCAGCTTCTTTTATGCCTTCGACACTAGAAGGGATACCACCTAGCCCTACATTCTTTTGTGATTTACCGTTGCCGTCTTTAAAACTGAACTGAAGGGATAGAGAACCTCCTTTAGCTACAATCTTTGCTCTCTTCCCATGCTTCCCTATTTGACCAAGCCTGTCGTTAGCTTCATTCACTAATCGCTTGGTATGGTATCCACCATCGTTAGGTCTTTGCTCTGATACTAGTTTTGCCATTCCTTATTCGTTCCTTAAATCCTATGTCGTATTATGTTTGTAAAGTTTTAAAAGCCTATTAAAAATAGGATATCATAGTTAACATAAGATTTTTGTAATAGCTTTCTCAAACTTTTTCCCCTACCATAACTTTTTTGCTTAGTAGCTAATGCTAAAGGTTTTAGAGCTTGAAGTCTAGATATGTTTCAGGCTGATTTACTTAGTTTATTAATTGTTACCATTAAATACTCAGCTAGGGTAACTGCATCTACTCCTAATTCTGTACGCTCTTTGGCGGCTAAAATTCCTGCCTGAGCGTGCCACCATGCAGCACTTGCCACTGTGTTAAATAAGTTATTATTAGTATTCTTAGCCTTCATTACCTGTGCAGCTAAACCACCAATTAATCCCGTTAATACATCCCCACTACCACCTCTGGCTAGGGCTGGACTGCTGGCGGAAATTAACCAAATAAATCCTTGAGAATTGGAGATCGCTGTTCTGGCTCCTTTAAGTAAGATAATGGCTTTACTTTGTTCTGCTGCTGTTTGCACTATGCTCAGGCGATCTGTAGGGGACGCGGGTGCTTCATCGCTTTGTGGGTCGGTAATTTCGGGAAATAAACGCTTGAATTCTCCTATATGGGGTGTCAGGACAGTGGGGGCATTTCTTTGGCTTAATAGCTCTGTCACGACTTGCTCTGCCAAAATATTGAGACCATCAGCATCCAAAATTAAAGGGCATTCTGCCTGTAAAACTTTGTGTACTACAGATTTAGCCTCTGTGGTTAAACCAGGACCACAGGCGACAGCATCAAATTGACTTAAATCTGTCTTAGAAAAAGGTAACGAGGCGATCGCACCTTCTTTGTTTTCAGGACAGTCAACAATTAAAGCTTCTGGTAAATGACTAACCAAGAGGGTTTTTAAGGACTCTGGTACAGCGACAGACAACATTCCTACTCCACTAGCTCTTGCACCCAAAGCAGCTAAAATCGCTGCTCCTGCATATTGATGAGAGCCACAAATTAGTAGCAGTTGTCCCTGACGATATTTATAAGTGACAATAGGACGAAGTAGAGGTAAACACTGGAGGGCAGTTTTGGCGGTGATTTGCTTGACTAGGGCTGGTTTGGGCAATACCGACCATATATGGTGGGGCAGAATACCAAAGTCAATTCTTTCACTGTTGCCCAAATATTCTAGGGCAATGTCTTGGAAAAAAGCCCGTTTCCATAAACCTAAACACAAGGTATGAGTAGCTCTAATGGCAGTGCCTAATGCTGCCCCTGTATCGGTATGTATGCCTGAAGGAAGGTCAATACTAACGACTGTTTTTGACCAACTGTTAACTAAATTAACTATTTCAATAATGTTTTCGGGTAAATCACGAGTTAAGCCAAAGCCAAATAAGCCATCAATAATTAATTGGCATTCATGCAAAGGTTGTATTTCTTCATAAAAAGGAATGCCTAAACTGTTAGCATAGCTAGCGTGATTGGCGGTTAAAGACTTGAGCTTGAAAAATGGACGGAAAACTTTAACTTTATATCCTGCTAGATATAACTCACGAGCGATTACTAGAGCATCACCACCATTATGACCAGGCCCAACTAGAATACCTACAGAAGTCATTTGGTCAGGAGGATATAAATTCTGAATGCGATCGCTACACAATCTTGCAGCCTTTTCCATCAATGCCGCTACAGGCATTCCCACCATAAAAATTTGTTCTTCGATCTGCCGCATTTCCTTTGCAGACACGATCGCGGTTTCGACTATACTACTCATAACACTTAGTCGGTACTATACTATACAACTGTCAGCTATATCAACAGGTTATTAGAGATTAGTAGAAATTGCACCTACAGGACAAGTAGGAATACATTGCTCGCAAACTATACAATGCGATCGCCGAAAGTTTAATCTAAAAGTCTCTGGATCTAAAATAAGAGCCTGGGTAGGACATACTCCCGTACACAAACCGCAGTCTACACAGCTATCTTGATCGATCACGATCTCGGCAATAGCAGAAAAGACGCTGATATCTCGCATTCGCATCCATTCAATAGCAGCATCAATTTGATCTATATCTCCCTGTAACTCCACCACTAGTTTACCCATTTGGTTAGGAGCAACCTGAGCGCGAATAATATTAGCTGCAACATTAAAATCCTTTGCCAAACGATAGGTAAGGGGTATTTGAACCGCAGTTTTGGGAAAAGTTATCGTGACCCGTTTTTTCATGGGGAATAATAAATTGAGGACGGACGATTAATATAGATAAAATAATAAAAATCGCGAATACATAAGTTTATATCTAAAGTTTACTGATGACTGAGCAACAACTAAAATCTGATACTAATAATAATAATAATTATGTGCGAAATATTATAATCGCGATCGCGGCAGTTGTACTCAGTGTCGCTTTGTTTCTCGGCTTGCAAACCGAAACTAGTTCTTTATCTTTGGAATCTCAGGTTAAACACTCTACTCCCCTGGATGTAGCATTGAATAATAATAAGCCTACCCTGACGGAATTTTATGCGGATTGGTGTACTAGTTGTCAGGCAATGGCAGCAGATCTAGGAGAAATCAAACAAAATTATGGCGATCGCGTTAATTTTGTGATGTTGAATGTCGATAATACTAAATGGTTACCAGAGATGTTACGCTATCGTGTTGATGGTATTCCTCATTTTTTGTTTATGGATTCTACGGGAGATGCGATCGCCGAAGCAATTGGCGAACAACCTCGTTCAATCCTAGAGACTGATTTAGATGCCCTAATTGCTAACAACCCCATTCCCTACGCCAATGCCAGAGGTCAAGTTTCTCAAGTTGAAGCCAAGGTTAGAGTTACTGATGATAATAATACCGATCCTCGTAGTCATAGTGCACAGGTTAAGTAATAAATAATAAGTAGGGGTCAACGGCCGTTGACCCCTACAAGTAATAAATAATAAGTAATAAGTTTAATCTTCGATGACTACCATTGTTAAACATAAAAGAACGGGAAACGTATATATTTTATTAGGCATTAATGGAGAGATAGACAAAGCTAACCCGTCTCGTTTTTTAAGTGAATTATTTGCTCAAGAAAAGTCTGATGTATCTTGTTCGGCAACGGTTTGTGATTTTCAAGGAAATATTTTCTTGGCTTACATTGATGATTTAATTGTTATAGAAATAGACGGTAAAAAACCAGCAGATATCTTACCTGAACCTACTAACTTTACAGTTGGATCTAATGTATCTAATGATGGGTATCATCAGCAAGCAGATAATTTTGAAGATGAATTTGAAGAAGATTTGGCAAAAAGTCCTCATAGATCAACAGATTCTCCAGATTCTCCAGCTGATTCGATAGATAGTCAAAGTAAATCCGAACCAAGCAATTATGATGACGATGATGACGACTGGATTTAACGTGAGGCAAGGAATTCGGAGTTCGGAATTCGGAGTTCGGAATTCGGAGTTCGGAATTCGGAGTACTCGCTGCGCGAGACGCTACGCTACGGAGTTACAATTTTTCCCCCGAAATAATAGGCAATGCAAGCATCTTTCAAGTTATGAATTACGAAAATTCTAGTTTCATCGAACTGACGTGGATTTAATGTTAATGTTATTTGGGCGATCGCCAGCTAATCAGACTAAAATATTAGATTGAGCGTGCGGTATACCGTTGGAGTAGTTTCCTTGGCCGATCAAACCACGCTGTTAACTCTCTAGTAAAGGTAAGTCATGGCTACTAGCAACCAAAATGGCGATTACACATGGCAAGGAAACTTAGCCCTGTCTCGCCATCAAAGACCAATAGCTGTAGATTTGTTCGCTGGTGCGGGAGGAATGACGCTAGGTTTTGAACAGGCGGGGTTTGATGTTTTGGCAGCAGTAGAATTAGATCCTATTCATGCCAGTGTTCATGAATATAATTTCCCTTTTTGGACAACTTTGTGTAAAAGTGTTACCGAAACTACAGCCCAAGAAATTAGAGAATTATCAACAATTGGCGATCGCGATATTGATGTAGTCTTTGGTGGGCCTCCTTGTCAGGGCTTTTCTATCATGGGGAAGCACAATTTAGATGATGAACGCAATTCTTTAGTCTTGCACTTTATACGTCTTGTTTTAGATTTGCAACCCAAGTTTTTTGTCATGGAAAATGTGCGGGGAATTACTATTGGTCGGCACAAAAAGTTTTTGCAAAGCATAATTAAAAAGTTTAAAAGCCATAACTACCAAGTAAGAGAAAGCCCCAAGGTTTTGAATGCGGCTAACTATGGTGTCCCTCAAAATCGTCAAAGATTATTTTTAATTGGCTCTCGCCCAGAATTTATCTTACCCGACTATCCCCAAGCATTAACTCAACCCCCTGAGAAAAAGAAAAAATATCAGAAAAAATATCATCAGGTAGCTCGAAATTCCCCCTTACCCCCTACCCCCACTGTCAAAGAAGCAATTAGCGATATTCCAGAAGCCAATAGTTATCCTGAACTAGAATATCGAGATTGGGTAGTAGCTGATTATGGTCAACCGAGTGAGTATGCTAGCAAATTACGTAATTTAACCTCAGTCCAAGATGATTATTCCTATAGACGAGAACATAACTTAAAACTCTTAACTTGTAGTCGACGCACTAAACATACCCCACAAACTATTGCTAGATTTGCCACTACTTCTCCAGGAACAAGCGATCGCATTAGTCATTTTTATCGTTTAGATTTAGATGGTCTGTGTAGTACCCTCAGAGCTGGGACAGCTAGTAATCACGGTGCATTCACTTCCCCCCGACCTATTCATCCTATTACTCCCCGTTGTATTACTGTCAGGGAGGCGGCAAGATTACACTCTTATCCTGATTGGTTTATGTTCCACTCAACTAAATGGCATGGCTTTCGACAAATTGGTAATTCTGTTCCCCCACTACTAGCCAAAGCAGTGGCACAAAAAATTATTCATGTCTTGGGTGTTGTCCCCACCAAACCTAACCAGCAGTATCATCTAGCCAAGACAGAGTTATTACACTTTAAAATGTCTCAGGCTGAAGCATATCATCATTTAGAGACTAGAGCGATCGCTAGAAGACAAAGAGACATTTACCTCTAGGAATGCTAATGGGGAACAGAACAGACTGAACGTAAATGCTTTGTAATTTCAACAACCATCAAGTAATGGCTGACCGTGTTGCGATTGCTTCGCAGTGGGCGTAGCCCAATCGCAGGGGAAAGAAAATCCAAAATTAACGAGAAAACTCGCTCTGAATTTAGATCTGGTAAATTCGCGCTTAGTAATTCCTCTACCCGCACGCATTCAAAACAATTTAGTTAACGCAGACTACTTTGACAGTATTCTTAATCTGACTTTACCCCAGTCTGAAGAAGAAAAAAAATGTAGATTTTGGAAAAAAATAGTTAGATTAGCTTGTGCCATGCTCCTAATGGTCCCGTTGTAGCCGATAATTCACCTACAGAGCCCCACGCACCAGCGAAGTCTCGCCATGGTTGTGAAAACAACGGCTGAACCCGAAGCGACGTGTCCCAAGAATAACCTCCCGATGCGGTTATGTCGGTACCAAGGGTATTGAACGAACCGGCTCGTGGATACAGTGCATGCGTTCCCTTTGCACAGTATACGCTCACCCTTTCGCCGTCTATTTCTAGCTGGTCACGATTGTAGTAAGTGCGACTACCGTGTGCGCTAAACCAAGCACCAATAACCCGCTCATCTTGAGTTACGACTGTGAAGTCTTCCCAGTCACCTTGATGATTGAATTGAAGCACCAGAAATCGAGAGCTGTTGTATCCGAAGAAGAACCAGTACTGATGGAGACGAACGCTGTCATCATCCCGTTCATAAAGAAAAGCGGGAACAGTAGCATTGGGATTGCGCTCGCCTTGAGGATGACCGTCGGCTTCTAGAAACACATTCCATTTTTCCCCTTGATTCGCATCTCGTGGACGCCGATTTTCTCCATTGGGATTAAGACCGTAGGTGTTAATGACATCTACGGGAATGTCATAGTAATCTGGCGCTCTTTCGCTCGTTTTAAGCCATTGTCTTGTAGTTTTGTTATATCCATAATCTTCTCTCAAGCCTTTATGATGACGAAAACGCGACACAGAGATGAATACGAGAGGATCCATAGGAAAGTATCTCTCGTCAGGGTGCAGCAGTACTCTTGGAGCGAACATACATTAACACCCCCATATTTCAGTACATGAGCTTAATTTGTTGAAAAGGAATTTTTGAGTATTCATGGCTTGAGATTATTAGTAAAAATTATGCATCAGTATTGAGTTTATACAAATATAGACCTAATTGAAGTAGAGTGATCGCCCGATACGTAAGATGAATTTAATCTTTTTTATGAATATTAATTTAATTGAGCGAGCTTTTTTAATCACTGATTAAGATAAATAAAAGAAGCTTACGACAAAAGCTATAAATAAGGCACGGTCAAGAATGAAAAGAACAATACTAACTTTTAAACAAATTGGAATTACTTTAGTATTTGGATCGATGCTATGGGGAGCAAATATTTCAACTACATCAGCAGTTCAACTAGCTGATGGAACAGTCGCTTTTGCCAGTCCACCACGATTGCTCGATGCCATAACTACTTTTAGAGCTGTCAGAGCCAGAGGAGCTAAATATTATTTCACCATCTCTTTGCCTTCAACATCAGATGAACCTTTGCAAAAAGTAACTATTAATCTGCGTAAAGGAGCAGACAATATTAATTATCGACTTGATAAAACTATTGCAGCCGTTGGGACGGCAAGAGACAGAACCCAAGAGATTGCCATTGAAAGTGCTACTTTCGATGATGAAACTGAAACGATAACGGTAACGTTCGCCAAACCTATAGCTGCTGGAACTACTTTTACTATAGGTTTAAGACCTAAACGCAATCCCGATTTGGGGGGCACTTATTTATTTGGCGTTACTGCTTTTCCAGCAGGAGAAAAATCTCAAGGAATATATTTAGGAGCAGCACGTTTGCAGTTTGATGATTCTAGTGACAGCGATCTTGATAGTTGACCTTAGTTGAACTGGTACACTTTTAAGCATTATTGACACTCCCCTCCTTACTCCCTTTCGGTTGTAAAGTGCGGGGATTCTTGGTTCTGCGACTCTCCGTTAGCCAGCAGGGTTGCCCCAACTGACCAAGAGGGAATGTCTCCCCAAGCGTATATTCCCGTGTGACCCACGGTATTTAAACCTTTCTTGAGTATTTGGTTAACCAGCACAAAAAGTATAGACTTGGTGTTAAACAGTTACTTTAACCAGTTCGATTCATCCCCTCCTAAACGCTACGTACCTGGCTTTTTAGAAGGGGTCTTCTCTCACATTTAGGATACAGGGGATAACGGAGACAACCTCTTTTAGTGATGCCTAAAGAGTAGAGATGGGTATAAATAGCTAACAGCTAATAGCTTAAAACTAATTGACTCTAAACGTAGTCTATCAAGCATGAAAACTGCTGTAAGTATCTATTCCATACCAAGATTAGCCACTAAAAATGCCCATTTATCCGCAGCTTCTTCAATTATCTTGGTAGTAGGCTTTCCTGCACCATGACCCGCTTTAGTCTCGATCCGAATTAAGACGGGGTTATCTCCTTGGTGAGCAGCTTGCAAAGCAGCCGCAAATTTAAAACTGTGTGCAGGAACAACGCGATCGTCGTGATCGGCAGTGGTTATCATAGTTGCAGGATAAGTTGTACCTTGTTTGAGGTTGTGTAGCGGAGAATAAGCCAAGAGAGTGGCGAAATCTGACTCATTATCTGGACTACCATATTCCGAACACCATGCCCAACCAATGGTAAATTTATGAAAGCGCAGCATATCTAATACCCCTACAGCGGGGAGAACCACCCCGAAGAGATCGGGACGTTGAGTCATACAAGCACCCACTAATAAACCGCCGTTACTACCACCTGCGATCGCCAATTTTTTAGTACAAGTATATTGATTATCGATCAACCATTCCGCCGCCGCAATAAAATCATCAAAGACGTTTTGCTTTTTATCTTTCATTCCCGCCTGATGCCAAGCCTCACCATATTCACCGCCACCTCGTAAGTTAGGGACAGCATAGATACCGCCCATTTCCATCCAGACGAGATTACTAATAGAAAAGCTAGGGGTTAAAGAAATATTGAAGCCACCATAAGCATAGAGATAAGTAGGATTGTTGCCATCAAGTTTAATCCCTTTTTTGTGGGTAATAAACATCGGTATCTTTGTACCATCTTTACTGGCATAGAATACTTGCTGGGTTTGATAATCATTGCTGTTAAAATCTACCTGGGGTTGACGAAATAGTTTACTTTTTCCTGCGATCATGTCGTAGCGATAGATAGTTGCCGGAGTAGTAAAACTAGTGAAGGTATAAAAAGTTTCTGTGTCGTGTCTTTTACCGCTAAAACCTCCCGCAGAGCCAATTCCTGGCAATTCTACTTCTCGGATAAAAGTACCATCTAAGTTGAAAATCTTAATTTGCGATCGCGCATCTTGAAGATAGTCAGCCACAAATTGATTATTGAGTATTCCCACACTCTCTAGAGTTTCTGGTGCTTCGGCAATAATTTCTTGCCAGTTTACGCGATCGGGGTTGTTTAAATCAATCCTAATTACCTTACCGCGAGGTGCATCTAAATCAGTCTGAACCCAAAAAGTGTCTCCATCATTATCGATTACATCATAGCTAGCCTCAAACTCGCTAATTAATTCCACCACCTCACTATCAGGCTGTTCTAAGTTTTGATAAAAAACCAAATTCTTGCTGTCTGTACCTAGCCATACACTGATAATTAAATACTTGCCATCTTCGGTAACACCACCACTAAAACCCCATTCTTTTTGGTCTGGGCGATGGTAAATTAAAATATCTTCTGCTTGCTCTGTACCCAGACGATGATAATAAAGCTTCTGATAATAGTTAACGTCTTCTAATTTTGTTTGCTCTTTGGGTTCATCGTAACGACTATAGAAAAATCCCTGGTTGTCTTTTGTCCAGGATGCACCAGAAAATTTAATCCATTTGAGATGATCTGGACAATCTTTTCCCGTTTCAATATCTTTAACTTTATATTCTACCCAATCTGAACCTGCTGTAGACAAACCATAAGCCATCCACTTGCCATCATCGCTAATAGATAAACCTGACAATGCTACTGTGCCATCTTCAGACAAAGTATTGGGATCTAATAAAACTTTTCCTTCGCTGTCTAGAGACTCTAGAGTATATAAAACACTTTGGTTTTGTAAGCCATCATTTTTGAAATAAAAATAACGCTTTCCTCGTTTAAATGGGCTGCCATATTTCTCATAATCCCATAGCTGAGTCAGTCTTTGCTGAATCTTATCCTTAGCAGCAATAGTTTCTAAATAGTCTGAAGTAACTTGCTTTTGGGCTGTTACCCAGGCTTTAGTTGACTCTGAGTCGGGATTTTCTAACCAACGATAGGGATCTTTGATCTCCACGCTATGATATGTGTCGCTCTGTTTTACCTGCTCAGTATGGGGATAAACCAAGTTTTTATGAGAAGATGCCACAACAAAAAACTCCATAAGTATTTGTTTATAGCATAATATTTATCACAAAATAAATTTAAGAATTAATAAGCTCAACCCCACTAATTCAAATCAGATATAAAATTATTGAAATCTAATAAAACTAAGAATCAACTGTTATTCCTGTATTAAATTTTATAGCAAATTTTTATAGCAAATTTTAATTGTAGATTTAAAAAATACTAAGTACTTTGGGACAAGATTATGCTCAGACGTTTGTTCCCAAAGTACTATCTATTTTAGATTTGAAAATCTTTAAATTCAAACTTTTATACTATTGCAAACAAAACTAAAATAGTAAAAACACAAAATCCTCCTAGCAATATTCCTGCAATCGCTGGATAAGGAGCGTGGTTAGCTTGTTCTAAATATTCGTTTACTTTAGAATCTTTTTCTTCAGGATGCCAAATCATGCTTCTCATAATCTTCACCTCATTACTATCAATATAGTTTTTCTGGTAGTTTTTCTAGAATAAAATGAATTTAGCAAAAGACTTGTTGTGCAAGAACTAATTATTTTCAAAATCTGATTATTCTTAACTATTGATAGCAAAACTTGAAAAAAGTATATACCAATAGAGGAGTAAATTTAAATTTATAATTCAAATAATTATAGAAAGTTGAGAGCCGATAAGTAAGTAGAGCTGAATATTTATTGTTAAGTTCACAAGTCAAAAGTTAGAAGTCAAGCTAGGAAAAGTATTAAGAGTGCTTAATTTTTATTGACATAGTTGACATTACTTTTACCTCTCTAATCATGATATTTTTCTAACCACTGGTAGATATCAATGGTCAATCAGCAATATAGTGTTGAGCGGTGACAATGTAAAAGTTTTTCAAGTGCTGGGGTAAAAAAGTTGAGTTATTTTTTACCAGAATAAATCTTCAGCAAGTGAGCAACAACTATGTTATGTCGCCACCAAAAAATACTTACATTCTAGTAACAGTTCATCTTTTAGTTTTAATCATACAAAACCTCATGTTTACTATCAAAACTACTTTTTGTCTCTTGTGTTCTATAACCATATCGTTGTTTCAGTCAACATCTCTTAATGCTCAATCGATTAAACAGCCAAGTGTTTCTGAAAATAAAAATTTAA
>JAAUYG010022295.1_pt1 | contig 11033 bp, 7 predicted proteins | sample 7278091 | NCBI WGS metagenome assembly JAAUYG01 (sample SAMN14350201, study PRJNA611818) | marine sediment metagenome | isolation source: surface marine sediment (0.6m) | place: French Polynesia: Moorea | collected 2018-08
CGGGTCATTTCGTTTTTCAGACGGCTAGGGATCCGTGGCCGGGAGCCACGGCAGAGAGTTATGGTTTGACACCTCACGGTGAGAATATATAAATTCGTGTGAATTTATCAAAATTAACTCTATTACCCTACCGTACGAATATTCTTCGTAGACGCTGAGCAGGACATATATTTATTTATTCAACATAATGGGTAGGCCAAATACTTCAATACATCTGCCGCACCACCCAGTGTTCAAGAAAATTGACTTGAACAATGTTTCCTCGAGTTGAAGTGCTATCTTGGACACACAGTATTCAAAACGTTCAGTTACATTGAAATGCCAAATCCAATGCCATTCACATATCTCGCGTCAACTTTTAAACTTGAATAATATCACCACTCAAATTTAAAAACCTCGCACCTATAACGGCAGCATGCATAATTTCATTGGCGTGCGGAGTTTTTCGCTGTCCATGAGTCATTTTACGCTCTACATGTGCACTTTATAGCCACTACAGTACTTTGTAACTACCACATGTACTAGCCGAATGGTTATAGCGCCGGGCAGAATGACATATGCGACGGGTTTGAAACTCGCCCACGTGCTAATGCCCATAAAAAGGCTTAGATTATGTCCCATGGAAAACATATTGAAATTAACCTGAGGTGGTTACTACAATATGATATGCCATGATATAGCTTTAAAGTGGTGTGCAAAAGTTGGGATCGATCCCCACCGCGTCACACCAAAGACGTAAAAACTGGGAGGTTTGCGCTTCTCAGCTTGGCGCTTGGCATTACTGACTTAGGCAACCGACATGGCGGCTCGGAGTCAGTATACCTGTAAATGGTCTGAGTGATTCCTTTCTGCTCACCTGTAGCGGAATTGAATCGGTGGCTTGGCACCTAAAAATTGTCGGGCGTAGATCGTTCGGCCCAAACAAGACAGGTCCACATTAAATCACCACACCTACACCTGGATACACCACCGAATCGAACTTGCAGTCGGTGATATGACCATGAGTGGTTGAAAGCCGACTATAAGCCTGATTCACTCCTCCACGTGACATGAATATGCAATAACTGCTAAAACTAAAATGGCTTCATTCACCTTCTAGGTCAACTTTTTGTCATTATCTAGTAAAAGGTGACACCAAAGTCTGCCTTCCCATTTTATTTTTTTAAATTTATTATTCCAACCATCCAAGTGGAGAAAAATGAACATATAGATATCAATACGTTGACAACAGAAGCTGTACAAAGTCATAACTTTCCATAAAATCATTCTTATAAAACGACAATGTATCAAATAAGCCATTGTCTCTACATTCCTCTTGCATAAGGCAGAACAAGAATCATCCAATAAATACTTCTATAAAACATCTCGCTCTTTTGACAAAAATCCTGACAGCAGCCCACTAGATTACATGAGTTATTCTGTTTGCCAAGTAATACAAATGAGTATAATCTTTTCCCACTTTCTTGGCACCAGTTTTCATATGAGCCTCCAAACTATTAATGTAATATAGCAATGAAGGCTTATTAATCTTTAGTGACTCCAGTTGTGGTGTCCTGCTACTCTTTCTTAAACCTAGTGTAGTTTTTAAGAGACTTGCTTTTGGAGAATCCAAGCTTGCTAGCTGGGACGACTTATTTAAATGTACTGCCTGAAACCCATACATTAACACTGGTTGTAATGCAGTTTTCCAGATCTATATGAGCCGCAGTGTAAGGATCAAGTCCACCGGCATAAAAGGTCAACAACTTGCATGCCATAAAAAACTCTGTGGCAAACTGCTACCCGGTCCTGTACATGTTGTTTCCCACACTAGACAGAGATAGCTGTCCCAAATATATTAGACCAACTTTACACTGAATATCCAATACACTTTAAAACCTTGGACTATCACTAGTGTTCATTTGTTCATCCTGGAATTTACACTTAGACAACGAGTGAGTCAGTATAAAACTGTGTATTTGTATTTGGTATTCATCTTCTAAAATTGTTCATCTGTTCACATTGCATTGTTTGTTCTAGTAGCCCTCATCAAATTGTGTAAATATTGTGATTTTCCACTCTGAAGTTTTTTTTCAATAATAACTTTAAACCCGTACTTTTATCATCTGTTATTTGTTCAGGAATTCTATTCAAAAGAACCTGGGGGGTCTAATATCTACCCGGAACATCGCAAATGGGCTTTCACTTGTCTGATGTCGGGGCACTCTGACTGGATGGATATCCATGAGGGGCCGTTCACAAAAAGTGGAGGTAACCTCCCACCGAGGATATCTTCAGCTTCCACTCTCAATAGAGACTGAGTGGCCTCCTCTATCTCTCAGACAAATGTACATAACTGGCAGCCTGCCTGCTCACATTCAGGTGTATTCCTACTGGCAATTAAAATCAGATAGCACGTTTGCCTTTCCTGCAAGGTGGATGAGATTTACCTGGTATCGTGCCACTGAGGGGAGGAAGGTTGAGACTCTGGGCGTAGTGATAAACTCGCCTCTACACAGCTTTTCATGCGCCTGAACACAGGATTTACTATCTGTCAAGACGTGAGTCTTGTGTGCTGACTGGATGATGAATGGCACAAAATCGAACCGTCCACCTGGAAGACGTATGCCCGCTAAGAAGTCATGTCCATTGTCAGGTCGCTGTGACCATGGCCATTTCTTCAGTGAATATACATATCTTCCAGATTCCGACAGGCATTACATGGCCCGTGCCATACAAATTATAGCTGTACTAGATGATATCGATAGCGACCATGATAGAGAAGAAGAATGCACCACGAATGTTTTTAGGGAATTGGACGTCGCCATACTAGCTGGTGCACCATTCATGGAAGCAAATGATGTTAGTGTTAGCCCTGCCAAATGATGTGTTATGTTTGGTAATCGCCCAACAGCATTTTATGGCTCACTTGCAGACACCTCTTGAAGTGGGTTGCTGCAGAAGGTACTTCAAGCCACGGTATTACGTGCACCGCACTCTCCCTCAACTGTGTGGCCTGGTGATTTTCTGGAAGTCCCCCTACCTGATGACATGATGCGTCACATACCGTAAAACTTCTAATAAGCACCTTGACTCTTATAAAAGCTGGCCTCTAATAGGAGCCGGGTGTATGGGGATAGTGAATTTAACCCTTTACGTACACAGAGTGACTACAGTCACACTGTGTAAAAACACCCCTTAGAATCCCCTGTCATCCAGAGAACTGATGTTGCTGAAACAATGATGATGAGGACATAAACACACAGCAAGAAGTCATTTTGCTCGACTCGCAGTCGGACCATGACCCAGAATATTTTAGTTCTCCATCTTTTCTCTGCTTCCTCATCTCGAGTAGGACATCTTCTTGGAGGACGGCAATCTGGATTGCTTTAACATGGACAAAAAGGTCCATGACATCTGATGACCAGCAGATGAATGAAGGAATTGGGCAATCCGCGGTGCTTTTATAGAGCAGAGCGCCATATGAGTGCAGAAATAGCATAACACTAGCATAGCGAGGACGCCCCAGTCATACAATGAATGCAACAGGCATGCCTTGGTCATGTTTTGAGCGCGTGTTAATCGGCTTTATCATACAGAAAGCGTGATACAAATGCAATAGAAAGTTCTAGTTCTATTCTAGTTCTAGTTGATTCGCAGGACCATAGGGTATCATGCGAATGAGGTGCGAGGGCTAAAAAACCTGGGGTGCGCCCAGCTGGCTCATGAACGTTTCTAGCGAGCCAGCCTCTGCCAAGGAGGCAGGAAGGTGGTTCCACTCAGTGACAGTTCGTGGAATGAAGGAGTGCCGCAACTCCTTAGTAGTGCTCCGTTGGTGGTGTAGCTTGTGGATGTGTGTGGTCCTGGTATGGTTGTCTACAGGAAGAAGCCCTAGATCCGCTAGAGTCAATGCCACAGTCCATTCACGATCTTGTACATCAGAGTCAGGCCCTGTTGTTGCCTGCGCTCCTCAAGAGTATCCAGCCCAAGGTCCACAAGGATGGCATTAACACTGGACCTCGAGGAATAGTTGACCTGGATCCACTTTGCTGCTCTACGCTGTAAAACTTCGAGTACTCCCTTGTCCTTAGCCAGATGAGGGTCCCAGATAGTTGCACTGTACTCTAGTGCTATGTAATTCAGTGCTATGTAATTCAGCTGTTGTGGGCATTTACGCAGATTCTTTCTCAGAAAGCCGAGACACAAGTTGGCTTTCTTCACCCCAGTTGAGATATGATGTGACCAACCCACGTTGTTGGATAACTGTAAGCAGAAGTGTCTACACAGTTCAGTATGATGTTATTGATCTGGTAAGATTCCTGTAGTGGTGTTCCAGACCAGGATACTCTCATGATGTTGCATTTTGTGGTATTGAAGAACATGCCCCATTGCCGGGACCACTGTTCAAGGGTATCTAGGCCACGCTGTAGGGCAATCTGATCCTCTGGTCCATATAGATATCATGATAATCCAGTCAATCGTCTTCAAAGAGTAGACATTTGGTGAAAGGGTCAAGAACAGCTGGCAGATCATTTATATATAATAGGAACAGAAAGGGCCCCATAACCGTACCCTGGGGGACACCTGAGCAAACTTCAGCCTCGTATGATTGTTGCCCATCGATGATGACCCTTTTAGTGCAGCATGACAGGAATGCTGCTATCCAGGATGAGATTCTTCCATCAATGCCGTAAGCCTGAGTTTACCCATGAGCCTCTGATGAGGTACCTTGTTGAAGGCCTTGGAGAAGTCCAGAAACGCACATTGGGCGTAGTATTAGCGCAGCGAAATTTTCACGAGCGTAGCACCAGCACACAAAAAGTGTGGTGCATTGCCGGGAACTGCAAAATCTGACAATCCGAGCCACTTCTGCCGCTCTTTATGCCTTTTTGGAGAAGTGCCATGGACCCCATAATCGCCAGAGAAGCGCCGACCAGGGAAATGGGGTGTAAACGGGTCTAGTGACGAAAGAAGCTAAGAGCCTTGCGTGCTCGCTCGCATGACTCTAGTAAGCCAGAATGCTGTACACAGAGAGAGATTTGTTAACTAGTTACATTTCCGTTTGACGGAGACGAAGAATAATTCGATTGTCGGTCTTCTATATTCGCACTCTACTTCCGGTGCTGGGAATGTTTATTGATTATTTACATTGCCTCGAATAAATTATTTCAGTTCTGTCTGTCTGCCTGTCTGCCTGTCTGCGTCTTGTACAGGATAAAAGTCACAGAGATTTTGTTTCACCAGAGGTACTCTTTAGTTTATTCGATTGTACCCATTTTATGATCTTGTGTTTGAGCGATAATTAGATTTATTTGCATGTGTTTTACATTCGGATAACGTCTTCAAGCATTAAAGCAATCGCACATGATGATTATGATTTCAATTCCATGTATATCATACCTGTGTGTTTCATTGAATAGTTGGTGCAGTGTCCATGTTATGAAAACTGGAGGATGAGAAATTCTACTTTTCCTAACCTCGAGCATATGGAAATATAGCCCAATAGGACTCTCTATACTGCGTGATCTATATCACGTAGTATAGAGAGTCCTATTGGGCTAATGGAAATATGCAACTTCTACCAGTTACTCGGTGACACTTGCTGATGCGCCGTTCCAGCAGACCACAGCCAGATGAGAAATAAGGATTAATCATTTCTGGTGACTCATGGCATTTGACATCTACCACAAAATTTGAGAAATGCCTTCTCATAGTCAAAGCTAATAATGGCTTTCAAACTTTACTTGTTAGTCTACGTACTAGGCTACTAGTAAGGCCCACTGGCCGAGGCCCCGGGGCCGAGGCTCACTACATAGGCTAACAATACTAACATATCTGTCTTTATATTCTGTAGAGATGGATACTCTGTCTACCTACTTGTCAGACAGCCCACTTGTCAGGCAACGCACTTGCCAAGAAATGAAGTTTTCTTGTGAAATCAAATTTATGTTCTTTTTCTTTCAAAGATAATTGGAGCCACGGCATACCAACGAGAAATGTTTGACTCGGCATAGACCAACTGCCTTCGCTTGCCTCTTGCCATACCCGTCTATCACCTGTTACCATGGCAGCGTGCAATGCGGACTCGCTGGAAGAAGTCAAGTCTGAAGACTATGGCAGTCATCTGCTGACTAGGCTGCCAGAATTAAAGCAGGATGGCCTGTTCTCCGACTTCGAGCTGAGAATGGATGGGCAAACATTTCCTGTAGGTAAACCAGTTTGTAGTACTCTTTACCGGTAATATGGGATTCTCTACCGTATGGTCCAACGCCAGAGCAGTTAAATCTCTATGGTGTAGTTTTTTTCTAACTTCTAAATTAATACAAATGTATTGATCTGATTTGACTCGAAAATTATATGGAAATCATAAACTTTGCTAAAAGATATAAATACCTATATTGAGGATATGAAAACAATGCACGTATGTTATGCTATTTGAAAAATAAATTGTCACATTGAAAGTGGTATATAGATACTGATAGAGGCTGCACAAATGAGGAAGCTTGGAGTGCCAATTGAAAGTTTTTTCCTGTGTTTTTAACCCATGAAATTAAATTAACAGTTACATTTGTAATTCTAAAGAGAAATGTACAGTTTTTTATATTTGTATCTTTGGGGGTATTAGTGGAAGAAAAAGCTATCGCCTGAATATATATTTTCAATATTTTACATGTTTTAGCTGCTCTGTGGTGATTGAGTGAGTACCAGTATGTTCTTTGTCTTACCAGGTTCACAAGATCATCCTGGCCAGCTGCAGCGACTATTTCCGAGCAATGTTTTGCTATCAACAGATGGCGCACTGCAGCAGTCAGACCCTTGAGAGCAAAGTGGACACATTTCTGGAGCTTCAGGCCCTGCCGATGAATGGCCTTCAGGCCATTCTGGATTTCATGTACAGCGGCAAGCTTCGCCTGTGTTTGGATAATGTGACAGACGCTCTCCATGTTGCGGCTTTTTTTCAAGCTACTCCGGCGCTGAGGGCCATCGGGAAGTTCCTCAAATCCCGCCTCACATTTTCCAACATGGACAAGTTGGTCAGCCTAGGGGTCGGGTACGGATTGCACGAAATGAAAGAGTACCGTGCCAGAATGGTTATGAATAACTTCCTGGAATTCACCCAGACGTTTGAATTTCTGAGCTTAGATGCGGACACTCTGTCCAGCTACCTGGCACAAGATTCGCTGCGTACTACAACAGAGGCTCAGCTCCTGAAGGCTGTGCTGAAATGGTATGACCAGGATCGAAAATCGCGGGAAAAAGACATGCATCGTGTCCTGGATAAAGTGCGTTATACGATAGACGGCTGGCCGACCATAGAATATGCTTCCAAGCAGGAGATTTTCAAAAAGAGCCCGAAATGCCATGACCTATTGGTGTGGTCAAAAAAGTACATGCAGAATGGAAATCGGCAACACTTGATGCAGAACTATCGCACCAGGGTGCGATATGATCAGCAGACGCTAGTCCAGATGGGCGGGATACAACTGGCTCTTCAGGATCAAGACTTGGATTTTGTGTTACCATCATTTGAATACGAGACAGAACCACGTGGGACAGGTCTCAGCCATTATTACCACAAAGATCTGCAGGAGTGGCTCCCGCTGGGGTGCATAGCCCGTGGGGACTGTCGGTCCCACTGTCCGCTAGTCAGCGTTAACAACCATGGCATCCTCGTAGGCGGCTACCTGTACACATCAGATATGGTGTCCACCATACAGGTATGCTCCAACGAAGTCAAGCTGCTTGTACCGTCAGGGAGCTTTGCACTATGGGATATGCCGTACATGAAAGAACCGAGGGCACATCATACAGCGGTGCACGCTAGAGGTAATGATATAGCTTGCACTTAGTTGTAACAATAACATATTGAGATTACTCCAGCTACAAAATCAGGTTTTGTCATTAAGCACCCAGTGAAGTCTACAAATAGTATGTATTGGTAGAAACTGGAGCGATTATTCTGTAGTCCATACAGGCTTAGCATCAAAGTGTTATAGGAGTTAAATCTCAGAGTTACAGGCATGGATGTAGCCATTAGAACAGGGAATATGGCGAATTAGGCTTCTTTCAAAGACACGGGAAATGATCAGGTCTATTTGAATAGTAGGGTGAGAGGGTGATTATTTGCAACAGCACAGCAGTAAGTACCAAAGAAAGTCGTACTTTAGCCCCTAAAGTATGACTTTCTTTCGATTCCTTCCATAGCAAGTGAGAGAATGGAGCTGAAAGTTTGGTCCCATTCTCTAACTTGCTATGGAAGGAATCTGCAACTGCCGAAAAACGGACTTGAAAGTTGGTGTTATACAGTGCATACACATGATACGTATGTGTAATAAAATGCTAAAAGACTTATACCGGTATAACCTTTATATCCATGATCAGAATTAAAAGCACTTGAAAAGCAAGACGAGGCACTTCTTTACAGGATAAAGGACACATTTTAAACTGGGTTGTCATGTTTAAAAGGTGATCTCCATGATTTCAGAATATTAAAACCTATTTTGACACACAGCGCATACCAATAAATTCCTGGTGATGAATTTCTTCACTATGGGCTCTATGACCATATCATCTTTTTGCTACTGTTGCATCAAGGTTACATCTACGCCATTGGTGGCAAGAATGAGACCGGTCCCCTGCGGAGTGTGGAGCAATTTGATTTGGAAGCGGAGCAGTGGGGAATTGTCCACCCATTGGAGAAAGCGGTAGTCGACCATACCTCGGTGGCACATGGAAAATATGTAAGACGGCAAACTTATGTATACATGGTATATTAAATGCTGACTCTTTTAGTGCCACATAAAACCCCTGAGATGTTTTAGAACTTTTTGCAAGACATGTACATGTAATACATTTTAATAAATACCGGTATGTCTGTTTTTCATCTGAATTGATGTACTTCAGTTTCACCAAAAAATTGCCTTATATAAACAAAGGCAGAAGAGGCTGAGCTGTGGTTAGTTACTTTATAATTCTAAGTTACTAGTACAAATTGATTTTATTCATCATGTTTAACACAGTGTTGAATATTGGGAATGGAACATTCCAGTCCAAAAGTAATTGTAACTGAATCTAAAAGTAGTTTTGGCTGAAGTTCTCAAAAATACTCAAGTCTAAGTTTTGACTTTGGTCTTGATTCTTAGCACATGAAAATACTGAGTGTATCGACTTATGTAAGTTAAGTCAAATGTATTTTGAGACCGCCAGCCCTGTTTTTCTATCTCTAGTTTTGTGTGTTGACTACTGAGCAGCTGTCTGTATTCACTGTTAGCAACTTGGCAACGCTTGTTTCTATTACAATGTCTTTTTTCCTGTAGGTATATATCAGTGGCGGGGTGGTAAGAGAAGCGGGGAGAGAGTCTGTAGTCAACTCGGTATATTGTTATGACCCAGAGGAAGATGTATGGATAGCCAAACCTCGCATGCTAACGGGTAACTTAATATAGAGACTAAAACTAAACTTGCATGCAGTTCATATGGTTTACTTGTCAGGAAATGAAACGTGACATTTATACAGAAATGAACATGCTTCTAACCCAAGTGTCACTTGTGTCTTTGGTTTTGATAATACTGGTGTAACAAAAACCGCCATTCACATACGTTTCCTTGCGGGTATATTAGCGTTGTAAAAGCATCTTTGCCTTTGAAGGGAATGCTTGCATTGCTTTAAAATTTAAAAGAATTTTGCTGCAACTGAGGCTGCAAATTTCTGTCGGGAGCGGCATAAGAATATAGTATATGTCTTAAAATAGTTCACATATTCGAAAGGGAATATCTTTTGCTTTGCACACGGATTGGGACGGAACCAAATATACCAAAGATTACAAATTCCCTCTTTATCAAATGACTGTTCAAAAATAATTTTGAAATTACCTACAATATGCCTTTTGAGGTATTGTAAAATAGGTTTGAACCATGGACCACCATATGTAGATTCTTTTGATTATTAATACTTTTAAGCATGTTACGTTTTCTCCCTTTCAGCCCGAGCTTGCCATGGCATGGCTCTGTTGGGCACACAGATTATCGTATGTGGTGGGAAGTCTACCATAGACCCGTCCGGCCACTGTATGGCCTCCGTGGAGGGTTACAGCCTGGAGACCCAACAGTGGACCTACCTCACGCACATGAGGCATGACACGGCCAACATGTCAGCCGTCGGTAAGTATATTAATTGATTGATTATATCACAGTTTAACGGCACATCAACACCAAAACAGTCACACCATGCCAAAACAGGTGATAATGATTGCAACGTCAACTCAAGCCGCCACAGTCCAAGAACCGCACTGTGTGAGAGCATTCGCTATCAGGCCAAGTCTGAACAAAATGTCCAATAAGACCTGATAGCTCGGGTGCGCCACGGGGAGGCTGCTCTCATGCACCCCTCTTTAAGAGGAGCCTGAAGCACATAGGGACGCACATTCGAGGTTACATGTACCTTTGGAACGAACCAGTAAAGCCATTTTCGCATAAAACGTTTTCATTTGCATTCAGTCATTTTTTCTTGCCCTAATCAGAAAACCCTAGGCTCCCTATCTGTCTCTATATAAAATGCAACACATATTAAATGATATGTGATTTACTTTGGGTATATCTATCTCCATACTCCATCTTTGGCTTCACGGTTATTATATAAAATATATTTCAATGATATGCGACTCATGTTCGTATATTATATTCTTGGAGAAGCGAAAGTGGATGTCTCAGATTGAAGAAGCAACCTAGGAATGAATACTCTTGGAATTAGGACATCCAGCTTCAACTAATGTAGTCAAGCATTTCGAAACTTGACCGTAAGTCTGTCCAACCTGCTCCCCGGCCGCGTCACACCGAAGACGTAAAGCCCTTGGGATTTCTGTATTCGACGAAACGACGAAATCACGAAACGAAATGACGAAACGAAATGACGAAATCAAACAACGAAATCACCGGAAAACAGAAAGATTTACAGCGAGTAATTTCGGTGTTCCTGTCTACATTCGGGGTACATTTCGGTATATTCTGTGCGGGCCCGTTCGCACTTGCGCTGAAGTAGAACTGGCGCGCAAAAG
>JAAUYG010081124.1_pt1 | contig 11033 bp, 7 predicted proteins | sample 7278091 | NCBI WGS metagenome assembly JAAUYG01 (sample SAMN14350201, study PRJNA611818) | marine sediment metagenome | isolation source: surface marine sediment (0.6m) | place: French Polynesia: Moorea | collected 2018-08
GAGAGAGAGAGAGAGAGAGAGAGAGAGAGAGAGAGAGAGAGAGAGAGAGAGAGAGAGAGAGAGATGCAACGTGTTTCGTGGGTTTGCCTTGCCAATGTCCCTTTGAACTACAGGGTCGCACGCAGCCTATTGTACCGGGGAGACAGAACACACGCCGATCCAGCTGCGTCACATAGTGCGCATTTTCAACCGTGTGTGCCGAGTGAAATTTGAGACGGGAGCATTTCTTTTCTTGCTGTAACCAGTTTTACAAATCCCTCCCTTGGGTTCCACCCTGGTCGCTTTATCTGCGACGCCCTAGGACACCGTCCGCTCCTTGAATAGGGGACTGCGACGTCTGTTGAGGCAGCGCATGGGAGGAGTTATACCGGTCTGCCACCTTCGTCTCGTGTCGCCACAGTGTCGGGTTTCGGGGGGCAGAGGTTTTGAATGGTTTTGACCGAAAGTTGCGGATTTCTAAGCGCATTCCCTCAAATGGATTGCTTGAATGAGGAGCATTGTAAGCTCTTAGACATCCCTATTTGTACGATGAAATGAAACGAAATGAATTCAAACTGAGGGAACCGTCAAAATGGTGTAAATTTATAAGGTAAACCCAGACCAAAGCCGGCTTCATGATGACCTGACGGTAGCAGGAAAGGGCCGGATCTCTGTCTCTGTCAACCCAATGCAACCGGCTACAAATGATTTTCGATAATCCTCCACCAGCCGAGCACGTCGTTTGGGGGTAACGTAAAGCCATAATGGTCTTTTGTCACCGTTCATTCAGGGTTCATTTAGATGTTTTGGTGACGATTTGATAGGACTCGTTTCCTATAGTAGTGGCCGACATTTCACATCAAGCTCAGGCCTCACGCTGCAAAAACACCGGGGAGAAAAGGCTTGCCACAAAGCGCATTGTAGAGAGCCTGCAACGCAATGCGTAATGGCCCGTGATTCCTGCTTGCGGGCCCGCAACCAATGCTTCCATTGAAAACCATATTAAATGGCCACGACCAACGCTTAGTGGTGCACAGAAGGGACAATTAAATGCTTGCTGGTTCTTCTACTTTGCCTTCTCGGAGCGTATTATTGTTGGGATTGGAAGTATTAATCAACACACGTTCTGGTTGCCACTGGGTAATCCTTAACTGGGATAACTACCGGGAATCCCATCCTCCACTGAATTGGGAGGATCATTTCGTGGCTCAATCATTGCCTGCTTGTATGAATGGTTATGCTATGCAAAGCCGCATTTCTGTATTCTACAGGAATCTTATAAGTGCATGCAGGATATCCCTCTAAATGAACCACATCCTGAAGATTGTAGTTTGTGGTGTGATTAAATAAAAGCCAACGTTACTAAATTGATTTTAAAAAATGTTATAAACACATTGATAACAGATCAGTTCGGTGATGTTTGAAGTCAGAGTCTTTTACGATCCTTGGTATATATCGTTAGCCATTTCAAAAATAATTACATGTCAGTAAACGGGTTCGTTCCTTCTTTGCTGTTTTTCAGCTGAGACATATTCGACACATAAGGACTATTTACGACACAACCTAGCATGAGTGACAAAAAACACATTTTAATTAACTGTGTGCCTTGCTAAAATCAATATTTGGAAACACTAGCATAAGCTAAGAATTGTTATGATGTCTTTATTACATACTGAGATAAAACTAAGTTTACAACAAAAAAAAGTGATGAGAGAAGGTGTTTTATATAATTATATACTGATGAAATACAAAACTGCGTTTGCTAGAACCCAAACTAGTCTGTCATCTTCTTATCTACACTGCCAGAACAAATTTATTATTTGTAGCTATTATGAATGTGAATCCACATATGGCTTGCCGGCTAGTCAGCAATATGAAAGACAAATCACTAACTGTCATAGCTACTCCTGTTGCTGGACGCCCGAATATGAGTGATATTATCGCTCATGTTAGATAAGACCTTTCTGATCGGCAAACCTGTCTCACTTGATGTTGTAACCAAAGGCAAAAAAAGAACCATTGAATCCTTTGCCAAAAAGCCGTGGACAAGAGGCTCCCTCTAAACAAAAAGTTAGGGGTCAACACATGGCCGCCCTTTTTGTGACAGAAACAAACTTTCATGTCGAGCCAGTGTCTCGTGGAAAGACAAGCGAAAAGGGATGTCTTTATTTGGCCATTTCAATAGCGAGGTGACTACGTGGCGCCAGGTCTTCAGGACTCGGCCCGTCAAATGGCTGGGAAGTTCAATGCAGCTCGGCTGCTGTAAGGCCCTGGGGGCTATAGGGGGCCTCACCCAAGACGAGCCAGCTTGCGGTAGGAGGCCATCTGCTAGCGCTGTTTCACTGTAATTTACCTGGCCTCTCAACTTGGTCGCAAAAACCTCCCCCTTCTACCCTGGCTCCGTCTCTCCTTCCCTCCGTCCCTAAAATAACCGGTTCTTCAGGGGCCAACTTAAGCCAAACTTGGAGGAACGGCTGGTGGGAAGTACACTAGGGTTGATTCTTGCCTAGGAAACTGCACATTCCGACTGCTAAACAGATGCCATCGTGAAAGGAATACTGCGTTTTATCGCCGTAGAACATCGAACGCTACCCTTGTCACATTCCAGCGCAAGCTTAATCAGTGGCGACTTTAATGGCAGCTCAGCACGAGGGGCTCTCAGCAATTGCGGTGCTGCACAAGTATGGATGTTTCCTTGCACTATGGCCGTGCTCGGACCCGACATCACGGCAAAAATCTCATATCAGCCATCAAAATACCAAGGCCATCTTTTGAATATAGATGTAATTGTACATGCCCATATGTTCTAATGGTGCTTTAAGTAGTACTGTGTTTTGTACGGAACAATTCAAACGCTTGCAAAATCAAATCCAGGCAAATCTCTTGACAATAGGGTTGAACATTTTTGATCTCACGAACAAGTGTCTTGTCTCCAATTCAACATAAAGCAAACCCTTCTTCATTGGGTGGTTTATTGTGCATACTTTTTCTTTCCATTTTCTTTCCAGTTTAAAAAAGTTATATTTAAATGAAGCTACACCGGTTTGAGTGGTGTATAGTGACAGTGCCGTGAGGTGTGTCACTTCTCAGCGACAGACCAACACTGGCATGTTATGCTCCCACTTCGGCAATTTGGAACTAGGAGGTCCAGCCATGAAAACGGGCCCTGGGAACAAGCCCTTGGTATAGTGACAACCTGTCTTTGAAAGATATTTTGAAATATAAGTATACGGATAGGGTTTGGAATAAATTAAAGGTGTTTCAATTTGCTGTCCTACTAGAGGTAAATGGAATTGATCCGAAAATTGACTACAAACGAAAGTCATTGGCACCTTTACCTATTCAGGTTATATATTAAAACCAGGAGCGTTACAATAAGATTCTATGGCTTTGCTACTTGTATATGGGTGACACAAAGCGGATAACGTAATTTCGACGTTAAGCTAAAAAGTTCCACACGTTGGTGTAGGCATAATGTGTGGGTCACGCAGTATTCACGACACATGCGGACACCTTTTGCTAGCCCACATTTCATGCAGTTGTTCCCCCCAGGGACTGGGGACATAGCCGGCATCTGCCACGCTGTTGCGGCCAGCAGGTGGGAAGTCCGTGGAAGGAGGGGGGGGGGGGGGGGTGTATGATACCACTTGGTCTCATTAACCCCCACGAGGGAAAGACTGAGTGTCCTGACGCCTGGCACGGCCAGATAACGCCATGCCTGGCGGCTCTCCCAACTTCTGGCCTCGTCTGTGGTCACCACCTCTGAGTGTCACTCTCATGGGGGAGTAGAACAACGTCCAGGAAATAATACACATATATACATACATGTATATGAAGTTCAAAAACTCCGAAAGTGTTCGCATACATACTGTAGTTCTAACTCAATTAGGTTTCCTAGGAGAAATACCCCTTCGAAATCAAACATTTTGTCACAGTAAAAGCAGGTAAAGGACCTTCCTAAGTTAAAATTCCAAGATTGGCAGCAGAAAAACGATGAGAATTATACATGAGTAGTTAAATTAAAATACTGACAGAAATCAGTAGCAAGAAGTGTACTTGCGGGTTATTACCATTTATATATATTGGGGCAGAAATGATGATATTCCTGATTTTTATTTGTAGTTTTGATAGGAGCCCGTGCCAGTTTGAACTGAAAAAACAAAGCCAAACAGCTGTGGAGCGTGGAGAGGGAAATGAATGAGAGGGGTCGTCGACATCTGGTGTGTGTAAATGTCGCTGTGACGAGGTACCGACGCCTTGGTAGCAGCAACCTGCCATTCGAAGATGCCAATACTCCGTCGAGGCGTTGGTCAGCACGTGAAGGGTTTCCCCAGCGACGATGTTGCACGGCTGCATGGCTTCGAATCGACGGTTTGAGAACGCGAGGGAACATAATCTATGCCACATCGGACAGCTGCCGAATGAAGTCATCAAGGCTGCTGTAACAGGCATTACATCGCCTTGATCACCAGGGAAGAGCAGACACAAGAAAAAAGTTCACTGCAGTTTTACTCTATTTTTTTTTCTGCGGCTGGGTAAGAAGGAGCAGAGGGCAAGGGGGCTGAGAGAAGGGGACTCGAGGGCCAGGGCACCAAGGGAGGAGAAAACGGTTCACCAGTTAAGCCAATAAAGCTGTTATGGGAAATTTGATACGGATTGTTTTGTCCCCGAGCTATTGGGGTGGAACAAGCGGGTGAAAACCCCGGGGAGGTGGACATGGGGAGACATCAGCTGCCATCCCCTGTCCTGCATCTCAGCCTCGACCAGTGGAGAAATGGAACTCGCCCAGACTGCGCCACGCAATAGTTATACCGCAGGTTAGAAACCCGCCTGCATGTGTTACACCAGAGCTGCCCCCCCCCCGCCCCAAATACTCCACACTAATTTTAACTAAAGCAAATACATTTTTTTGTGATTGGTTAATTAATTTGTAAGAAGGTAGGCGACCATAGTAAAGCATTTCTACAATTTGATGGAGCACAGACAAAGTCGGTCCTAAAAATTTAGGAACAAAATTTGTTCAAAACTTAAGAAGAATACTGTTAACCTCCGTTAATCTTTTATGATATAGCTTCATTTATTTTAGGGTGGCGTAGAAGAGAAAAGTGATAGAAGAAAACTATCATCTGGGCTGTGTTTTTAAAAGGACATATAGAATTAACCTATATGGCAAAGGAACCATATTCCTCATTGCGAGCTCATTCCGTAGCTCTACTCTACATCCATCCATCCATCCACTCACAGATGTGATGTGTTGACGACAAAATCAATTGAAGAGACACCTCGCCGACTTCGGCAATCAACAGCGGTCATTTTCCGTGTGGCTAGTCTTTGCCGGGTGACCGAACTCCTTAATTGATGGAAATGGACCTCGGACTCATCAGCCTTATTTCTCGGCTGGTGACATGGGATGGACTTTTCCTGCAAGTTACTACACTCTCGATTGGGGGTCATCTCGGCCCTTCAACCTCTTACACAATTAAATGACCCACGGACCTCTCGGTTTATTTTACCCTCTCGAAAGCATTATCAAGCTTCACTCCACCAATGCTACAGAGGGCTACCAAATTCTGGTCAGGGGATGTTTAGGACAGGGTGCAGGGGTGTGGCCCCTCCTTTTCCCAGTCATGGGACAGAGCAATTTCCCTTTGGGAGCAGCATATGGACTGAGCACGTGCCTGCGTCCGTATGCGTAATTCAATTACCGAACCCAGCGAACGGGAAGAAGAGCTCTTCCACAGAAAGAAGTCGTTCAGAAGACCCATCACTAGTCCTATCTTTACTAAATAAGGATCTCATATGATATAGTTATTAATATGTCTAACATACCAGGACTGAAGTGCAACATAGGGGAATTGACAGTATAGTGCAGTGGAAAGACGGGTTTAAATGACTCATGACAATCAGCATTCAAGGAAAAGCCAGGAACAGTCTGACCGTCGAAGAAAAAAGTCCGAATGTCTTGAGCTTAGCCTTTTAAAGAAATCTACACTTATGGAAAACAAGATGCCAAATCCTTTTGCCAGTCAGTGTGGGCTGTGTGGTAAAGGCTAAGAACAAGAACTGGGTTGGCTTTGTTGGACGTCTGTGCCTAGAAGACATACCCGTCTCTAGACGTGCTGTTTGTACCTTTTGTATCACCAATATAGGGAGTTGAAAAGCCACGATATACTCCCGTGCCGAGAGATAACAATGAGCTCGGAAAGACTTAATTTATTTGAGCCTTCCAGGTACAAACTTTACATCCGGAGGTGACGATATCCCGCTAGTCTTCTTGGCTAGAGACTATACCAAATGAGACTCGGAAAGGGAAGGTCGCACGGTAGAATACTGCCCCAAAGTAATTAAACTTATTGACTCATCCGCCACTTTGAAATGGATGCGTACTGGTACGTATATTTATAAATATGTCAGCGTCGTGCACGTTTCGTCAAAGCTTCGCACGAAAATGTGCTGGGGAGGTTTACGACTACCCGCTTGCTTTGACAACTTTGTCTGCCAAACTAAGGTAGGACCAATTAGCGAGAAAAGAAGCCTCTAGCTTGGAGGGATTTTTTCTGTTCTTTTACTTGCAATGAGGGCTTTCTTTTGGCCGTTTTCTGTTCCCTGCCGCGTATAAAATTCCTATTTAGCCCTCGTCGCGAGTGCAGATATGACAAGAAGTCATTAGCGAGTGCGGCGCCCTGTTATTACAAGACGGGTTTACTGTCTCGCTGGTTCGTTTAGCACCAGCCCGAGATTGAAACTTGAAAAGTTAATGTGCCTCATTCATCTCGCAAGAAGTACCCCCTTTTTGTCAAATATATATGCCATCCATTTCCGCCATCAAAGATGAGTCGAAAACGTGCAGACCGCGGTCTTGTCCGTATGTATCCTGTTTCCGAAATACATGCAAGTGTACATGCATTATTTTCGAAGAGACTGCTTAGCCGTCAGCGACACCGTTCAGTCATTGTGTCATTATGCGGTTTTACCCTCTATTTTCCTATTTGCAGAAATATACAGTGTACATGTACAGGGTATATGCGGGATTTTTTTATTTATTTTTTTTTTTATTCTTTTTTTTTTTGGCTTTTAAACTACAGGACCTAAATTCATTAAGTAACAGAAGGGGAATGGGTGATGCAGTGATCTATCGGTCATGCAGCAATGACACCTGGACTGTGGCAGGGGGATGTTAGCCACGGTGATCAGTCTGTCGCCGACCTCCACTGCGTGGCGGGTTATCCCCATATTGACACCCGATAATACTTGCCTTATAAAAAAAACTGTGTCGGAAATTTCAAATGCTCAAGCGTTTAATAGCCAAACAGTGCTATTCGGGACAATAGCGTCAATGCAAAATTTTAGTTGGAACAATCTGTCGGGCATGTGCCCATTATGCCGAAACGTTATAAGCCGATAAACGAATAATATGTGACAAAATGTCACTAATTTTTACAACTGAAAACCGTGAACACATGTAATCACCATTAAATACCCCCCCCCCCCCCACACACACACACACACAGAGACCATGATACGTGTACCAGGTAGGAAATGTAATATTTTTTGGCCAAATTTACACGCAGGGCGCATAGCTTTGCTTTTTATACGGGAAGCACTGTAGCTCTGTGCTGATCTTACTAATGTCACACAGAAAATATAACTCGCCTGTGGAAAAAAACACGTTTCGAAGATAAGATAAAATATAAAGCAAATTTATTTAAATTTGTATATGTAAACAGAAACACTAGTAGCAAATGCACTATTTAAAACAACTGACTTACATTATTGAATTAAAAGTTCACTGCATTCAAAATTATGCACCAGTGCGCTTAGTCTACTATCCAAGCTTAAAGCAAACGGATTTAAATACTATATATGCTGCAAACAGTTTAGCGAAAGCCCCAAGTTAAACCTTCACCGTTTTTTTCTATTTAGTTCCACCCCCACCCCCCACCCCTCATGAATTAATAGTGATGATATAATACCATAAAAGTTTTAACATGCTATATATTCTAGGTAGTTTTGTTATCTGTTTAGTGCATTTGTTATCACACAGTAATGCTCTGTATGAACCCGTTTGCCTATATAATATCAGTTTTTGATAATGATCGTCTATGTGTTAGACATAGCCATATACACAAAGTACCAGCTGTGACTTCATTAACCCCATAAGGATTGAATAGCCTTGTTTCTAGCTGTTGAGACGTTCGATTTCCCACACTGTATATCTTTCCTTGCATAGTGTGCATATGACGTGTAACGATCAGAGTCCTATCTAGATCGATATTTTCAGGGCCTCTATCCAAAAACACACACCAAACTTAGCCGCAATATCAAGTAGCTAAAAGGATTAGCATTTGGTAGCAGATGACACAAACTGTTACCCTACACATAATCAAAAACAGAACTTTAATCTTACCTACTATATGATTTTCTGAAGAAGTTTAATTCATGAGTACTTCATTCACGGAACCTATATTAATTCAAGGTCTTTGCTTCCTTTAAAATAAAAACTGTTTATTATTACTGCTATAGTAGATACCGGTAATTAAACTCTTTCCCCAAATCACAGCATAACCATGTCATCTCCTAACTATATCATCTTTATCTCATTTCTTCCTGGCCGGTCCCTGTTAAGCCGGCGCCGCCTCAAGACAGGCACTAGACGACAACAAACGACACGATTAAGCGGGTTAATCGGACTAATCTACTGACGGCCGCTCCGTCGACGGACAAACAAGGGGCTAATCTAATTAGGATAATAATAATCGCATTCAGGCTTGGCAGTGCAAGGGGGCGAAGGAGAAAGGGCGGGTTAGGGTGAACCCCCGGGTGGGAAGAAAAGATGGGTCTTATTGACCATATTAGGGCAAACTGCGGGCGAATGACCAGGCCAGGGATAAAGTGACCCTCCGCCCCCCGAACTATAATCTCATTAGCGCCAGTGCAAAGGAATGTTGACGGACGGAAAGAGATTATACGAGAGTAATCTCTCTATTTTGAAATTTACTTAGTTACATAAACACGGGCTTAATCCCAGCATCGCGGTTTGGGATCGCCAAAATAGGCAGCATGCAATTACGAATAGAATCTTAAGTAAGTTTTAGATGGATATCGCATAAAATAACGCTTAGTCGGATTTTGCTGAAGACACTATCGGGTCTGTTTTACAGACGTGGGAATTGAGGGTATGAGAATTAAGCTACAATCACGTTGCAGGTCAGGCAAGTAGAAGATATTAGTGCAAAGTCAGATGTAGAGAAACAACTCTTACGTAACGCATATCATAGGCCTACATAACAAAGAGAACAGTAACCTATACTGGATGTTTAAATACATGTGACACAGACACATTTAAGCAGAAACATAAATACTGGTATTCACCCAGAATGAAAAATATACAGATTTTGAAAGTTTGAATATATAAAAGGCTTTAAAAATATACGCGTACATGTACTATACTGACCACATTCTAAAATACGCTTAAGCTCACCAACAGAATCAGCCAAGCCAAACGCCCCCAGTTTAAACGAACCGATTAAATTCAAGCTTTGTTTCTATACTGTCTAAAATGTCACTCTGCCTTCATGTTCTGGATTTTGGTGTATAGGCAGTTGTTAATTTCGCATATAGAATAAGCAGCCTATACTGACCTGAGTTTGGGTGAGACCGAGAGACGCTGCCAGTTCGGCCCGCTCTGGAAGAGCGAGGTACTGAGTCCTCTGAAAACGGCGGTTGAGCTGCTGAAGTTGAAGGCTGCTGTAAATGGTACGTGGTTTCCGCATCTTCTTTTTCCCGTTTAACCGGATCTGCTCGTCTGGCTCGGATTTCACTGTAACGACGACGTAATCGATCCAGGTTAAAGACTGATGTGGAAGCATCCACGCAGCATTCTTACTGTTTGTGCATATCTTAAATTTTGGTTGGTGTTAAATTTCGAATAGTCTAATTCTAGCTATTAAATGTTTAGCGCTAATGTCACCTTTCAACATTTAATTTTAAAACTTAAAGTGTACATACTTTCATGTCAAATCGTTCTTTCATGTCAAATCGTTAGTGATCGACGTACATACTTTGTTCTGGAGAAATAGATTTTATATAACAATTAAGCTTTCCAATAGCACATATTGATGAACAAATATATATGTTATGCCATTATAGGTTCTATACGCGCTACCGGCACTGTGCCGACTATGCGCTAATTATAAAATCGATGCATGGCTCTCATCAGTATAACCGGTGAAATGTGTTACAAAATACTTGTCAATAGCTACCTTGTATACAATTATTACAACATTAGTATTGTGCACTCTCTGTGGCTAATTACTTTGTGGGTCAATGTGATATTAGTGAGTATATACCGACAGACAAAAATTGTGAAAAAATAATTCCCATATATACGGGTACCGTAAGCATTAAACAGTGCAACAAAATGTTCGTAACACGTTTTACCGGGGCACGAGGGGAGGATTAAGATAATCGTCGTCTTGCAGACGTGCCATTATCGATTCCCGCGTGCACAGATTGCAACTGGGAAATCTTCGACCGCTCTGCACTGTCAATCATATATGACATTTGCATGCATGGGATTGAATATCTCGAGGAACCACTGTCAAATCATTCCAGAGTCACGCGTACGAATTAGTATACTTACTGAACACTAGCTTCCCAGCTGGGACCTTAATATTGTGATTGTTGTGATTTTATAGTCATTCCAGTAAAAGAAAAGAAACAATGTTAGATATCTTACATGTATCTCTCAAAAAGATTTATAGTCTTGTGCAAGAGATAGTGTAATTATTTACCTGTATCTTTCAAAGTAGATGTACGGTCTTCTGTTGGGTATGTTGGTGTACAAGGCGTACAGAGAGGGTGCATGTTGTGTATTCTTCACGGGCAGTGTCTATAATATCGATAAGGTGAATGGACTTGGATCGCAGTTTGTGAAATTTTGCTCTATATAAATAAAAGGCCCCAGATTTCTCAGATAAAAGGGGACATTCTTATTTGTAATCCCTTCCCCCTTTCCCCTCCCATTCTTGCGTCTTTCCTTTTCAGATGTCTCC
>JAAUYG010144950.1_pt1 | contig 11033 bp, 7 predicted proteins | sample 7278091 | NCBI WGS metagenome assembly JAAUYG01 (sample SAMN14350201, study PRJNA611818) | marine sediment metagenome | isolation source: surface marine sediment (0.6m) | place: French Polynesia: Moorea | collected 2018-08
AATAAATACATAAATAAATAAATAAATGAATGAATGAATGAATGAATGAATGAATGAATGAATGAATGAATGAATGAATGAGTGAGTGAGTGAGTGGGTGAGTGGGTGAGTGAGTGAGTGAGTGAGTGAGTGAGTGAGTGAGTGAGTGAAGGAAGGAAGGAAGGAAGGAAGGAAGGAAGGAAGGAAGAAAGTAAGGAAGGAAGGAAGGAAGGAAGGAAGGAAGGAAGGCAATAACAAACGAACGAACCAACCAACCAAACAGCCAACCAAAAAAAAAATAATAATAATGAAAGGTCGCTGAAATTAATACCACACCGTGGGAGTTGACTGATGAGAACTGCAGATGGAATTAAGTAATACACATGTTGTACAGTTATGAGCGCTGTGGCCAGTGATCGAGGTTTTCGGGGTTCAGGGCAGAAAGGTTAAAAAATTAAATGCATAAATTACTATTTAAGTATCAGATCTATTAAGATCAGTCTGATGACTGATGAAATGTAATATGTTTGGCTGACCTCAGTTTTAACTTCAATTTCAATCACTTTTCATTTTTATTTGGTTATTTATTAAGCACTCCATAATCGCAACAACATTAATTGTAACAGAACGGTAAATTTTGGCAGAAAAAAGCTAGTTTTCAGTTGGTTGAATGAAGCCAATTAAGTCGATAGTTATTGAGAGAACCAGGAAAGGTTCAGATTACTAACTCCTTAATTTCACTACTTACTTCCTAATTGCCGATCAGCTTTGCGTGTACATGCACATGAAAACTTGATCCAGAACACTAAAGCATTGCATTCCCAAATCGGTAACTTTATCCCATGGTCAAGGTTATTTGGAGCATTGGTGGTTCTGCCAGATTGTAACCAATCTGAACATTGTAATGGGTTGTAAAATTGAATTTAAGACTGGAGTTTATTGGTTTTGTAAACGCCGTCTCCATTGGTCCATGTACATGTACCTGTTCGGTTCAGGGAGCAATGTTCTAGGCTAGACTTCCCATGTGGCCGTATATGCGGGAAGTTTCACTGTATTTGTCCAGACATTTTATCCTCTATCATTAACCACTTGAATCAATTGCCATTTTCAAGGAAGCGTTCTCCAGAAGCAAATTCCGTTGATCGCGTGTGTGTTCGACTGCCATTCCTTAACCAGGACACAACGGAGGGTTTATTTTTTAACTGATATTAAACCTGTTGTTGTATGTAAAAACATATTAACATCTTTCTTACCCAGCGGCATTCCAAGTCACCTTTAGTTAGAACCAGTACTGGGAAACGTTTCGCCAAGTATCAAGATTAACAAAATTTTAAATATAGATAATAATAAGATTTTATGGGTGATTAAAATTCTCGAAACAAGTGGACCTAAGGCGTGTGATTTCAGATTTCCCTTGTGGCACCCGTGGCGGTATTCTTTATAAGGTACTTAAAGTACTTGAAAGCCAAAATTGTCCTTAATATGTTTGGCCCATGCATCTGGCAGAGACGGCGGCTTTCTTTGATCTTCCCCAATCCATTAACATCCAGTGTATAATCTTTGTGCTAACTATTGTTTCATCCACTGTTTGTGGTCATCTGACACTATGACAGAGAAACTGTGACGTCCGGCGTTGCACCTATCAAGACAAAATCGAGTCAAGGGGCATCTAGTGTTGAGGATAGTGCAACAGCTCTTGTGCCCCGAGTCCAAGTAGCTTCAATGACGTTTTGATGATGTACGTGTCATTGCAATAACCCACCTAGGACTGTACGCATGAAGTGGGCTATAGTAAATGCTGGAGATAATACAATGCCACGGATACATTTATGTGATTGTGGTCTGGACAATAGATCCATTAACCCATGGAAAGGTACAACGACACAGAGCCAACCTGAACGACCTTTGAGTACACCCTCAAGAGTCACAGCATGTGCTTATTTCCATGGCTTGATTCTATATCCAAGCAGAGATTCCGGCTTGCTGTCTGTCTTGATAGTACATACAGTGGTCACTAGACTTAAGTAGTCATACCAGTTCACAAGTATGGATTTATCAAAGCTCACAATTACACTTGATTGCTCTGTCCAATATTCACAATTAAGGACGTTTGTAAACACAATAAAATCCCTATTATCCCTATTTTATTTTAAAACGAAGCTCCACAAAAGTCTCTTAATTATTCCTGTGCAGTTCGCGTTTCCCTGGAGTTATTTATGTATGCAGGTGCTTGTGTGTTGTTTTTTTTTAAATATAATTGACAAATAAATACTTGTGGAAGTAATAAAATAACACCAGTTAAATGTAGCCTGAAACAGAAACCTATGTAAACTTCTATGCTAACATCCTTTTAAATAGCAAGATAGTATTGTGCCAGATGTTTATCAACATTTCACTTATCCCCCCAGATTATGGCCACTGGCTCCTCTATGAACCCTGCACGTAGCTTTGGTCCAGCTGTCCTCATGGGGGTATGGCACGAACATTGGGTGAGTACCGACCGGTTTATGCCAGGATTAAGTAAAATAGGATATTTTCAGATCGTTTGTACCTAATTTTAGGTCGTTTGACCACTTTCTCCTCCTCCTCCTCCTCTCCCCTCCTCTTCCTCGCCCCCTCCTCCTCCTCCTCCTGCTCCTCCTCACTATCATCATCATCATCATCGTGGTCCTTGTCGTCGTCATCATCATCATCATCATCATCATCATCATCATCATCATCATCATCATCATCATTTTTCAGTACCATCAATTTCTCCAGCCTATTTGGTCCGTTGAAAAAAAAATTTAAGCGCTTGACAGCAAGCAACTATGCAGTCGTTTGCCTTGCCAGATAAAAAAATAATCTACCAGCTTGTGCCATAAATATGTGTTTCACAGCTGGAACTGTCAGGTTGTGATTTTCTGCTTCTGTCTCTGAGCACAAAATTAAATATAATACACTCATTAAGGTTTTGACTTCACACTCCCCTCTTTTCCTGTACTTGCATGGCAAATTGAATGTGTAGAATGCGTCTGGCCAGAAATGCTGGGTGTTGTAAATTGGTCATATGTCTGGAATGTCATAACGTCGCCATCTATATCATCTGGATTGTCATAATGTTCCCAGCTGTACTGGTGCGGACCCTTGGTCGGCGGTGTGATGGCAGCTGTCCTGTACGAGAACGTGTTTGCCGTGAACGCCTCCCTGGCCAAGGCCAGGGGCTACCTCATGTCTGACAAGTATGAGGGAGAAGATTACCATGCTAATGAGGACGACGATGCTGAGACTTCTGTCTGTCTGGATAAAAGGAAGGAGATCAAGGAAAGCAACATAGAGATGGAAGCATCAGTTTGACTATTGAGAGAGAATTACAAAGAAGCTTCATTTCCCGAAAATCATTTTGGCAAGGTCACAGAAATGAGCGATAATACAGCTTTGCCTTAATAAGTCGTATTCTAACATGAATGCTACCTGGTCTTGGGATGTAGCCTACGTAACAAGATATTAATGCAAAGGCAAAGGTGTAATGATATTGCCTGATTCGGAACAATGACCACACATAGTGAACATGGCTATCTGCAGGGCTTCTAAATTGTGTTTGCATCCTATCACTCACTTTTTGCAGCAAGTGCAATCTGAGATATATTTATATATACTTTCCAGCATTCATGTTACGAATATATTAACCTGCAACAAGAAAACAATTATATATTTTTAAATCTAAAGCCAATACATGTGTGCATTGCATTCATTTTGGATAATTATGGACCAGGTAATATTGGGTGCATGCATGGTTGTTCGTATTGCATGCAACTTATGTAACCGTTGAAAAATATTATACTGGCCACTGTAATAACTTTGAGCTCTAGTAAACTATTTCCGGACGCCTACTTCGGAATGTAGAACTCAATATGGTTTAAATTCCCAAGTGTTGTAGTTTCTGCTGTTTGTAGTGCTTTGAAAAGGCCAATGGACATAACTTTATTTCATGCAGGAAGAGTAAACGTCCGCCATTTAGTGGCCATTTAATTTCCTACCACTGCTTGTGCTTCCAGTCTGTTCTTAATGTTAACCTTAAATGAAAGAAGTTGTCGATGTTTACGGAGTAACTACAGGGTCTGGTAGAGTCTGTATTAATGTCTCTTTTTGTATACAGCAGATGTTTAATTAAACGCCTGAGTGTAGATAGTTATCTGCATACTGTAATATGGGCATCGCTAAGTTTACCTTCGTGTGGTTGTATTGCACGAGTCTGAATAGGTTTGAATAACCAATAGCAGGATCCCTAGCAAATAAGTCTAAACAAAGTAATTTATTTCAGCATAAACAAAAACAAGACTAACAAAAATAACTAGTTTGTAACATAGGGAACTCTGTGTAGTCAATATCCATATGAACTGTAAATCAGAGGACGGAGGGATAAGGTCACAGTGTTGTCTGTGTTATTGTCCATGTTGCCATTCGGGAGATCATGCTTGGGTTGATTATGATTATCTTGAGCGATCAGTCTTCTGAGACTAAACGGCTAACTACAGTCAGCTGTCACTATGTTTATGCTGACCGAATATGTAACCCAATCCTGAAATAGAATAATAAAATATAAGGTAACTATATATACAATGCCCCGTCAAGGGGCCACTTACAGTATATACGTAAGCCGTATGAGATTCCCCATGGACGGTCCAGGGTACGGGTTCTGCAACAACCGATAATGGTGTATTCATGGTATGTAAATTTAGCGGTGAATGATAGGCCGGTTAGTGCATTCCATTTGCAGCCTTTTGCTCTGTGTTTACATTGTATATTTGTACAGTCAGTTATATTCACTATAGATATATTCATATCTCGCAATTTTACCACATGTACATTTTGCACGGTTTGCGTTGCATCATTTCCTCCTCAGTAATAAAATACGTGTTACAATGTTGGCTATTAACGTAGATTGGGTTTTATTGTTGGTGCCGCTAAACCCACCCCCACCCCTTCTCCTAATCCCCTCCCCTACTCCTCCACTCACTACTACTACTACTACTACTACTACTACTACTACTACTACTACTACTACTACTACTACTACTACTACTACTCACTACTACTACTACTACTACTACTACTACTACTACTACTACTACTACTACTACTACTACTACAACATAATTTATCAGTGTAAAACTTTAGTCAACTATTCAGCCTTAAAACTATCAAAGATATTTCTTATTTTTCAATGTACTGTTGTGTACTATAATTATCGTTCATTTATTTAATTTATTCGTTCGTTTGTTCCATTTATTCCTTTATTTGTTCATTAAAAATTCATTATTTGTTTCGTTCGTTAAATTATATTTCTAATGGTTTGAACTTGGTCTTTTAACTTTACTCAGTACCTGTCTCTTTAACTTCATTTACCTTCCTGTTTTTAAATGGCTTTCTTTTCTTTGTTTTCATTGTTCTGTTTTTAACCTTTTTTCTTATAACGCTTTCAATGCTCGGCTATAATACCAAGTGTGAACTAATGTGCATCCTGTCGTTAAGCTACTTGGGCTTTTATGGTGGTGTTATGATTTACCTGGTTCCTAAGCTATATTCCTATCCTTGAAGGGATAAAGCAAAAGTTGTCACTACTACGTATACAACGGCATTACAGCGCTCGGCTTTACCCAGAAAAAGACCACACCTCAGTCAGTGATGACGTACGCCAGAAATCGCATAAATGGCAACAGACACTCGCTTGGGCCTGAAAATCGCTCAGGGAAACCGTATGCATGTGATGAGCTTCTTTTGTTATTTTGGTTCTATCCTATATTTGCTGTTTGCAAGTGTTACTTCCCTTTTATGCCAGCCGCATGCAGAAGCATACGTTGGAGTAACTAATTCCGACCACAATTCCAGCGACGCCTTAGGAGTGTGTGTTTGTGTTCACCTGGCAATCTTGATAGCGCCACAAACACAGCGTGGACGCAGGAGTCCGATCGTAACATCATAACATACATAGCTCAAATCAATATCATGGCACAACCCGCATGGGCTCGAATTCTCAATAGTGTGTCTACTACTTAAGCCTGATTTTGACTTAAGTGAAACTGTTAACCAACCATATTGCCCGGATTATTGGTCTATACGTCAAAACTTAGACAAGTATTCCCACGAACCTCATCACCCATTTCACCCCGGCACACACACTTGCTATGCCTGGCGTTAAATTTTCCTTAACTAGTGGGTGCCTTCTGAGTAAATTCTCCGTAATTAAGGGGTACATTTTCAGTTAGGCCGTGTCTTTTGAGTAAAGTCTCCCCAATCAGGGGGTACATTTTCAGCCTGCATTTGTACCTGTCCATATGATTAGAGTCTTGGCAAGTTTTATTTTCAGGGAGTTTAAATTTTGCAATATTCCAAGTTTATAAAAAGTTTTAAATTTGATCATTTTAGCCTATGTCAATTGCTGTTTAATTTTACAGACCCCCCCTTACACATCTGTAGGGTTTTTTGTTTGTTTGTTTGTTTTTTCGTTGTTGTTTGTTTTTGTTGTTTGTCTTTTGTTTTGTTGTCTTCAAGATGTTCAATTTGATAGTTTGGTATGTCATTTTCCATGGCATGGGGCCATGTGGGATAAGGAATTTCCAACGATATCTATGAAATTACACACCACCTTCACTCCACAAAATTTATGTTTTTATTTCAAAGTTTAGATTTTAAAAATGTTTGTCCCATTTTCAATTCTTAGCATGCTAGTCAATGGGAGATAACAAGATGAAAAATACGTTGAATTGTGTACCTCAAAAACTGCAGGTCGAAGAGCTAAACGGGCAAAATTTAAAGTTAGGCCTTTGTGTATGTAGTGTTCACCTCCTTACGTGATAATTGTGGAGTCATATGGCATATTTGCGAATTTCTGCAGCCTTGTATCTCAAGAACTGTTTCCCGCAGAGCAAAAAGGGACAAGAGTTTGGACCTGGGGGCAAGCATTTATTAGTATACCCACGGTAAGTTTGATTGCTGAGTGTCCAATATAATTCGGAGGTTGGTTGATGCATTTGACATTTTCGGCAACTTTGTATCTCGAAAGGGATTGTCTTATGAGCAAAACGGGGCAAAATTTGAACTTTTTGCCAAATGGGTAGTATAAAAAGGGGGTACCGCCAAGCGTACAAGGTAATTCTGGGACGATTTGGTGCATTGTGATTTGGGGCAACCATTTGTATCTCCAAAAAGGATGGTCATATAGGGACCTGAGATAGAGATATGTTTAGTGTACGCAAGGTACTTTTGACCTTTAAGTGTTTATGGTCATTCTACGGTCAGACAGTGGTTGCAGGGCGACATAAACGCACAAAAAGTTGTGACCTCTGGGTTAAATGTGGATAGAGTGCTTTTGGTCGTTAAATGTTCAAGGTAATTCTGGAGTCATTCGGTTCTTTTACGATTTTCGGCAACCTTATCTTGAAGGTGGCTAAGCGTTAAACGAAACTGACAACAATTTGGCGTCGGAATATTGTTCAGAGGATACGTTTATCCACCATGTAATTCTGAGGTCGTTCGATGAATTTATGATTTTTTTTTTAATTTCCATCAACCTTGTATCTCAAAAACGGCTGGTTGTAAAGCAAACGGATCCAAATTTGGGCGTTGGAAGTACATGTACTTACTTCGTGTATATGGGGTACTTGTGACTGTCAAGTGCTCAAGGTCAGTCTGAGGTCATTCGGTACAGTTCCAATTTTTCCGATTTTTAACAACCTTGCATATGTATATCAAAAATGGATCGTCGTAGAACAAAACGGACACAAATTTGGGTATCGGTGGTATTTATTTGGTGAATATGGGTTACCTTTGACTGTTAAGTTTTCAGTGTCATTTTAAGGTCATTCGGTGCATTTCCGATATTTCTGATTTTCATTAACTTCCTATATCAAAAACGGCTGGTCGTAGAGCAAAACGACCAAAATTTGGGCCGCGGGGGGTAATTAGTGTATATGGGTTACTTTTGTGTTAAGTGTTCAGGGTCAGTCTGAGGTCATTCGGTACATTCCCGATTTTCCCCATTTTCAACAATTTGTATCTCCAAAACGGATGATCGTAGAGCAAAGCAGACACCAATTTGGGGCTCGGAGATACTTGCTTAATTTATATGGGGTACTTTTGACCATTATTTTTCAGAATCAGTCTGAGATCAATCGCGATCGGTGCATTTCCGATTTTCCTGATTTTCGACAACCTTGTGTCTCGAAAAAGGTTGGCCGTAGAGCGAAACTGGCCAAAATTTGGGCATCGGGAGTAAGAATTTACTGTATACAGGGTACTTTTGACCATTAAGTGTTCGAGGTCAATTTGAAGTCAATTGGTGCATTTCTGGTTTCCGATTTTCGATACCCTTGTATCTTGGAAATGGCTGGCCATAGAGGGAAACGGACAAAACGTTGGGCCCCACGGGTATAAGTATTTACTGTATATAAGGCACTTTTGACCATTGAGTGTTCGAGGTCAGTCTGAAGTCATTCAATGCATTTCTGATTTTCGGAAGGACTACGTATATGTCACCTCAGCAACATGACTACTTAGCTAGTAGCTGCATGGCTGTTATGTATAAACCTAACTTCTTCCTAACTGGCAAGTGACCAAGCAGAGAATCATGGCACCTGGGCCTCTTGTTGACAACCTTGCCTCCAGAAAACGACGGGTAGTAGAGCACGTATGGGCAAAAATTTGGACATACATTATATGTAAGTATTTTTGTGAACATGCATGGGGACTGTTAAGTGTTCAATGTCATTCTGGAGCCATTCGGTGCACGTGTTTGAAAATCTGTCTACCATTCAGAAACCAGCTGTGACAGTCGTTATTTTGCAGGGTTCCCACAGCCAGGCCCTTAAAGTCAGCAAAATCCTTCATTATTGCAGCAAAAATTAAGGACTGAAAAGTCTTGAAATTGCGTGACATGTCCTTAAAAGTCATGAATTTATGGTTAGTTTGCCTCATCTGCCTTAAGCTTTGCAGCATATGTAAAGAGATATATTTTATTTTGAAAACTCGTTTGGACTGCATGTCATCCTTCACTTTGACCATGCATATTCCAGGTGAAAATTCCCCAGGAGTTCAATACGTCTATACATTTCTTTGAAAAGAGGCCTTAACGGGTAGCAAAAATTCCTTAATTTATTGAAAAGATGAGCAGCTGTTGGACAGTGGGAATCCTGATCGGCTTGGGGCAAAATTGTGTGTGTAGATAGTGCAGTTGGAGAATGCATTGTATGAAAATCAGCTGGCTATATAAATTATAACGTAGTATACTGGAAACTACTGGACCAGGAGTAAAACTGTCAAAAGGTTGGCCTTTTGGGGCACATGTACTTGGAGTACAGCCAAGTCTTCAAGTTATAACTGCTAAAAAGTGGTACTCCACCCCAGGGTGCAAATCAGCCAAGGTATATATACTTTTGAATCCACACACATCAAGACAACTTGGGAGTCACCACTAAGTTCCACATATATAATATTTAATATCCCCACCTTGTACATCTGAGTTGTATCCCTACTCTCATATGGAAATATAGTTTTGCGATCCAGCTACAAAACATAACATATTTAAGGTAGACTATATAAAGTTATGAAGTTCTCTAGCGGATATTTTATAATTTTCATCTGGATTAGTTCATGTTACAAATGCACTGCCTTTCACCAACAGTTGTCTTAGTTAACTTAATAATGTACTGAACCTCAATGTAAACCAATATTAAACAGAGAAAAATAATAGACTATGCATATAATACGCTTTCAACAAAAACCCTGCAACAATTACACATATAGCTGCATGCCTGCAAGATTGATAGGGGTACACATGGCTTAAAATTGAATCGACCGAATCATGCGAACCGGCCGGTTTGGCAAATAGATCTAGCAAACTGACCAAATTCTTATCTTGCGAGTCACAATCTGCACTCCTCACTAAAGAGCGCAATTAGCGATTTGGTGACCCTGTTATAACTGCTGATTCGAGAGCCATCCCACCTATAAAAATACGATCTGATGAGGCAGTCCCTTGCTAAAATAATGATCCGCAGTTTGCAGTTGCTGTATATACTTCTGATCTGTGGGCCATGGCTGTTAAACATTGATCTGTGAGTATATGGCTGTTAAAGATTTGTCTGCGACTAGGCCATTTTTGTTAAAGAGTGATCTGCGATTCAGCATGGCTGTTAAATATTGATATATGATTTAATAGGGGTCTTAAATAATGATCTGCAATTCGTAGTTCTCTGTTAAAAAAAATAAAACTCGATTCGGGCCATATTTTATAGACCCTATCGATCGTACAAATGTGGACCACAATTTTTGAATTAATTATAACCTTATACAACTGAATGCTAGACCTTTCAGTTCTAAGTGAATTCAAGCATGATTTAAGTAGAATAGACATACACCGGGCATCATACCAGTATATGCGCACAATGCACTGTTTTCACTCGGAGTGCAATGGCTAGAATATGTTAATTAATTGTGTGTTTATCCCTTTCAGCATACTTTCAGCATACTTCATATTATGCTATATTACTGGTTATTTTGTGTCTATTACCTGTTGTTTTCATCTCGCTAGCCGCCATCACAAAATGGTTTTTTTATGGTGTTCTATTGAAGTTTGTATGGATGTAAGTATATTTAATATTTATTCAGTCCATATGAAAATGTTACGTTGCTTGTACAACTATTTTTCAAGTTTACAATAAAATATTAATCAGTTGAATCCTAGGCCAAGGACCAAAGGCGGATATGTCTATATTGTGGAATAATTAAGCTAACATAATCTTAAACATGGCAAGTCCAAGAGAAAGGAGCATTATTAAATTTCCCACCTGGCCGACCTATATGAAAATAGAGGTCTATGTTTAATATTACAGTATTATTAAATTTCCCAGCTGCTATATGAAAATAAGAGGATTATTCTTAAGTATTCGTAAGTATAGATACTGAGCGCAGGCGTGGTAGGCCTCTGTGTTCAGAGAAAAGAGAGAGAGAGAGAGAGAGAGAGAGAGAGAGAGAGAGAGAGAGAGAGAGAGAGAGAGAGAGAGAGAGAGAGAGAG
>JAAUYG010156944.1_pt1 | contig 11033 bp, 4 predicted proteins | sample 7278091 | NCBI WGS metagenome assembly JAAUYG01 (sample SAMN14350201, study PRJNA611818) | marine sediment metagenome | isolation source: surface marine sediment (0.6m) | place: French Polynesia: Moorea | collected 2018-08
CCCAACTCCAATACGTGACTATAAGGCCTGTGCTCTTTCGGGAGTAAGGAAGCAAAGGAGCAACTTTGCGTAGATTTGCTCAAACAGCGCATTTTCAAGGCAAATCTGCACAATGCGATTTGCACAGTACCTTCCAGCTGGGGAACTCCCCTCACTGTTGTGACCGGGATTTTATTCTTGAAACATTTGAATGAGCTGTCCATGACCCTTTACAGCTTTCTCTGTTCATGTGATGTAGTTTTCTCTCACGCTCCACCCACTGTAGTATCAGGATTCATATCCTGGAAAAGTGAAGCCTGGTGCTTGTCCTTCTGGGTTTGCCCTGCACCGTCACAATTTTAACAGTTATCTCAAGGGCCAGTTGGCCACTGGGCAGACAAGTTGTACTTGGTTTCTTCTCGACACCAAAATGAGCTTTGTTGTGTTGCACCAGGGGACCTTTCTGTGCACAAATTGGGAGAAGACTCGACACAAAACAGAAGCAAAGAACCAAATCAGGGACACAAATTGAACAACGGCCAATCAAGGCAAGAAGCTCCAGAAGCGTTGGCACCGCTCAGTGACCACAGAAGCAACAGCAAAAGCAAAGGATTCCACAGTCTCCTGACCCCAGGGTTGATACTGATACACATCGAAGTCAAGGAACCTTTGGGTTGGGTCTGACATTGATAGATCTACACATTTGCAGAAGAACAATGATGTCACAGAACCACTCTGCCATTTTTCAGTCAAAAGCTGATGTGTCGCTTTCCTTGATGTCTCGCAAATTCAACTCAGGCGGACAAAAAATTCTGATGTCCTGAACCTCTGCTGAGATTTGTGCCCTCTTTCTGTGAAAAATCCAGATAACAGAAAATCACCAGTGTTGATGTCTAAAAGGCCCAACCATTGGCCAAAACCAGCAGAACAAGGAAACCAGGTCCTGATTGGATGATCTATAGAATCCTCTCATTGGCTGCTGTGACAAAATCACTCACCTGACCTCAGGAAATCACAGGAGGTTAGCAACAAGCAACAGCACTTGGCAACCAATTCCTTAGCAACCAATGTGTGAACCTTAACCACTTCTACCTTGTGAGTGTGAACACCACTGTGACCGCTCAGCAAGCAAGTTATTGAAACACCAACCACCAGCCAATGGCAGAGTCTGTTCCATCTACACCTGTCAACGGGCGCGTTTAGCCGCCATCTTGGATTGCTGAATCCAACTTCCAATTTCTGGCCAGTTCTTTCAGTTTCAGAAAGAGCCTTGAACAGGACAATGGAACAGACCCGAAAAGTGGCAAATCTTATTGGTTAAGTCGAACACCAATCACAATTCAGGAGCACACACCAAACCCAGTGAAAAAGACGCCAGATCATTGGCTAGAGAATCACCTGTTGATCACGCGCTCTAGTCTTGTGACCCAAGCACAGAAGCAGAAAATCACCACAGAGCTGCCAGAGAAGTGAGAAATGAAAAAAGATTCAATTTATTGCAGAATCCAAGGACTAGAAATGGAACTTTCTCATTGTTGCATCCTGGATTGAGGTTTAAGTGTTTCGTCACACAGATTGGGGTCAATTTTGAAGCTCAAAAAGAAGAAACAGAAGAATGATTTTCGTGCACATTCCTTCGGCGAGGAATAGCACATTCACTTCAAATCATTCTTGCTGTTCTGGATGCATTGTCTGTTCTAAATTTCCCCTTGAAACCACCCCTCCCGTGGACTCGTGATTGGATACCTGGCACCAGAGGATGCACCAATGACAAAAGACCTTTGCAGTGTTAACAGTGACACCTGGTGTCAAGAAAAGAATTAAATTCCCATTACTGAGAAGAATGTTTGATGCCTTTCAGATCTCAAACAGCCATACCCTGTTGCAAAACACAAAATTCACTTTAGTAACTTGCATTGCACTCACCCACAACTGCCAAGAACCCACTTGAAGCATTTTGATTGATCAGAGGACAAAAATCACACATCTACATCAAGCTTTCAACATCAATGCCCCCAAAAATACTTATCTCGTGCAGAGATCAGTGATAATGAATTGTTAGTGGTCAGCATAAAGCATTTAGCATAAATTATTGGTGGAATCAGAGGGTGATGGAGTGATGTTGTTGGTGGTGGAAGTTTGCAGCTTTGTGATTGGGCGAGGTCAGTGTGTGACGTCATCATCAGCGTAGGGATTCCGTAAGACCATCTATTCTGAGGAATCTGATTGGCTCGCTCTGCCAGCTGACCTTGCTGCACTCGTTGACCTTTGACCCGTTGCTGCCTGTTGTTGCTGAGGTGTAAGTGGTTGACCTGTACTTGACCTTTCAGCACCAAAGGATTCCGCGTACGGATTGGAGAACACCTCACCCTGCTGGGAGCGGCCATCTTGGGAAGAACGGCCATTTTGTTGTGGATGACCACGTGACTGTTCTTGAGGTGACCTTGAACTTTGTCCTGAGCGGCCACCCTCTATTGAGCGGCCATCACCCTCAGCTTGACCTGTAGGGCGGGGTCGCAGGGGCTGATAAGCGCTCTCCTCTCCTCCCTGACCAGCGGCCACACCACCACTGCGTCCAGTAGGTGACACCACTGACAAGTTCTGGTAAATGTGCCCACTGTCTGAACTGCCCACTCCTTGCCCTTGACTACCACTGCCGCCTTCCCTGCCAACGTTCACGTTTTGATAGATATGTTGTTGTTGGGCGCTGCAGCTGCCACTAGCAACGCCAGCAGTGTTGTTGATTTCCATGGTAACCTGGTTGCGATATCGCCGGTTGGTCACTTCAATCTCGACATGGTGGCGCCCGAGTTGGCGTTGTCGGATAATGGCTTCCGGTATCTCCTCGAAATCGTCTTCCGACTCTGAGTCGCTGGACGATTCTGTTTCCGTTTCCGGTTTTGATCGTCGGTTTCCGTCGTCGGCGTCGTCGGAGCTGTCCGAGTGGTGCACGATGTACGGTTGCCGTAGTGATTCCAGCGCTTCTAGCTGGTCGGCTTCCTCATGTTCCCTATTGTCGCTCACTGCCACGTGTTCAGGGCTGGAGGAGTCAGAATCGTCTTCGACTGGTGCCTGGGCACTTCTAGTGCTGCCAGTGGGCGGTGGGTGTGACCGCGCACTGCTGCTGCGTGTGGGCGGCTTGGGCGGGACGATGGGCGGCCCACTTCGACCAGGACGTGAACCCTGCGGCCCGCTGGTCTGCATGCTACCCGTCCCGTAATACTGGTCTATAATGCTGGTGTGGTGCGCTATGGTCTCCTGTACCTGAGGCGGCCTGTTCAAACCCCGTCCAGGCACCTCTGCTGCCGGGTGCGGCGGGGAAGGAAGCTCGTGAATGTGCTCGCTGAACTCATCTCCAGGAACCATGTACGGGTTGGTCAGAACATCTGCCTCAAGGATATCAGTCGGGTCCGGGAGGTCCTCGTCTGCCGGGGGATTCTCCTCGTCTGACTCTGAGGAGATCTGTAGAGGCAGCCCAGCTGTGGAGGGGCCACCGGGGGTCCCGGTTGTGCCCCCCAGGACCGCTCCACTCTCCCCAGAGGAACTCCCACCAGAGGGCCGCCTCCCGGGAACCATACCGGAAGTACCAGTTCCATTTCCGCTCCCAAAAGCGGAAGTCCTGTCCAGCGACCCGGAAGTCCTACTCAGGGACTCCGCGCCTTCCTCTAGCGGCGTGATCAGATGCTCAGCGCCCTCTGGCAAACACGTGACACACTCATCATCGTCATCCCCGTCTCCATCTTCCTTGATGTGCATCTCAAATCTCTTTTCAAATTGGTCCATTTCCGGCGGAAGCAGCGACTCTTCCGGTCCGCCGTCGTCGTCGGAGCCCGAGGAGATGTCCATCATGGCGCCCTGGGCGTCACCCAGCGCCGGCGGCAGCATCACGCGGCCCTCGCGCAACGCCTCCTGCAGGTCCCCGTGAATCTCGTGCGCCTCTTCGTCGGGTAACATCACTTCCTCTTCCGACGAGATGTCATGCAGTGGGGCCCCCTGCTGTTGGTGGGCGGCGTCAGTCTCAGTCGGGCTGAATTCCTTGCCCTGCGCCGTGGAATATTCCGCCGCGAAGATCTGACCAACGATGCGCGTGCTGGAAGCGAGAGCAACATCAAGGTCAACGTCAGCGGAATCGTCATCCTCAACGCCAATGCCGTCAGAAACATCACTTCCGGATGATAGTTCCGTCGGCGCGACCGGCGGTGGAAGCGAGACTTGCCCCGCGACTAACTGCGTCTCGAGGTCCGGGAGGTCAGCCGCGTCACCCTCCGGTAGCTCCACCTCTTCCTCCGAGGAGATGTCGTGCATCGCCGTGGCCTGCAGCAGCTCCACCGGCGGCGGGGGAGGCGGGATGTCCGAGTCCGACCGCACGTACTTAAATTGCGTTACTGGTGGCACCTGGGACGGGGAACCATTGTGCTCAACAGGCTCTTCGGGAATTGCGGTGATCCTGCGTGGCTCTACAGGGCTGAACTTGGATTGCGTTCCGATTGTCCCTGGTTGACCCTGGTCATCAGATTGCGTTCCGGTGGTCCCTGGTTGTTCCTCATTCTCTTCTTCCTCTTCTTCTTCCATAAGCTCAAAGCTAGGCGCTGGCGGGGGCAGGTTGGTGACCCCGGGCACTGAGAGGATGTCCGGTAGAGCCTCATCTGTCGGTATCTCGGGTTCGCTGTCAGAGGAGACGTCCGAGGAGTCCGGGGGAGGGCAGGTCGGCACCGGCGGCGGGAGGTCCTCGTCGTCCTCCGGGAGAGGCTCCTGGACCCGGACCCTGCGGCCGGGGCTGCGCGGGCTGCCCCCGGGGGTCTCCTGGTCACTAAACTCCTCCTGCTCCAGCCCCGGAACATTCAACTGCTCATCTAGATCCATCTCCTCGCTGCCTTCGCTGTCTCCTGGCTTCTTGCCTGTGTCTTCGTCATCTTCATCTGAGAAATGCGGCACTGAGTCGGCAAAGGGTAAATCCTGGCCCTTCATTGCGCTGAAGGATTCTTCACAGACTGGAGAGTCTATCTTCTTGTCTGAGGAGTGGCTGCCGCTACCAATGCTGCCGGTCTGAGACAAGACGAGACTGGCGCTTTCCCCAGGTGCTCTCCCACCACTCACAGCCTCCTCGGCCCTCTGGGTGGCACTTGTGACCAGGCCCCTGATTGGTGGAGCTGGCTTTTTCTTCCCGGTTCCTCCTGACGAATCAGAATCCGTGTCTGTGGTTGGTGTGAGGTCCTCCATCTCTGCTTTGGGCGCTTTGGGAGGCGCGAGGTTCTGTTTCTGCAGGCCCATCAGCTTCAGTTTGGTTTCCTGCTCGCTTTCCACGTTGCTGGAGGTCCTGGGGGGTTTCTTGGGAGGGGAGGGTTTGTTCAGGTCATTCTGGGGCGGGTAAGCCCTGTGGGTGGTGACAGATGATGACGTCAGGGATTCCTCCGATGACGTCGCTTGCTCTTGTGACGTCATCATCACCTTCTGCGCGGGTTTTGCAGCTGTGGGGGGTTTCTGCGCAGGTGGCGGCGGCTTTTTACTAACAGTGGGCGCGGTGGTCGCTGCAGGCTGAACTTTCTGCACTTGCTGCTGCACTACTTGACCTTTATCCTGCACTGGCTCACCTTTCTGCACTTGAGGTACAACGGGCTGTGGTTTGCGGTCTCTATCTTCTGCAGATGGTGACCTGTCGTATCTGGCCTGCAGTGCAATCTGGGAAATGATTTCCTTTTCTGAGGAAGGGCTCACAGTGTCGTCCTTGCAGGAGTAACTGTCCCTGGGAGGCAGTTTGTTCACCCTGACCAATCCGGAGCCGGGACTCTTGTCCCGAGGGGAGCGCTTAGATGGCGGCACAATCGGCGTTCTCAGGTCCGTTTTGATTTGCTCCAGCTGCAATCTCGCCTGATCTCGCGAGACTTTCTGCTGCCTCAGTCCCCCGTCTTTTGCTCGTTTCTGATTGGCTGGCTCCGTGAGTTGTTTCTGTAATGGCCGCGACACGCGTCCATTGGCCTGTTGTTTTTCTTGCTGCTGCTGCTGTTGCAACAACGGGAATGTCTGTTGTTTCTCAATATGGCGACGATGGAGAACGTACGGGATTTCATTGCCGTTGCCATTGGCAACAACAGGCGGGGTGACGTCACTTGGCACGTTGCCATTCACGCGCTCATTGGCTGTGGATTCATTGCCTTCTGATTCACTACGGGAGAAGTTGTAGGGGAGGGGCTTCTCTACAGAAGGGGTTCGATTGTAAACCTTTTCTTGCTCTTTCTCTACAATTTCAACCTGAACTTTCCTGCCCTGCGTTTCACCCTGCGTTACGTCGTCCCTTTGTGACGTAACGTCTTCTGTGACGTTACGTTGCAAAATGACGTCAGCATCAACTGCTGCTGCCGCCGTTTTGTCCAAGGGCGACATGACGTCATCAATGCTAGTTTCCTGCAATCCTGGCGCTCTGCCAGCATCCACTGAATCATCACCCTGCCTAACCTGCGTCTCTTCTTCTCCCTCACCCCTTCCCTCCCTCTCCCACTCCTCCTCTTCCCTCCTCATTTCTTCCCTCACTTTCTGCATCAGTTTCTCTTCATCAATGTGCAGAACAGTATCAAAAACCTTCCTATCCTCCCCACTCACTCCCCCGGTATCATCCTCATCCTCTATTGGCTCTGCCTCATCAGCTGACATCACGTGATCTTCAGCCTTGACCAGGTCATACACCCCAGCGGCTGACCTTGACCTGTTCAGCTCATCCCCTGTGGACCTATCCAATTCATCGCCGGTGGACCTGTCCAGCTCATCGCCGGTTGAGCGGTCCAGTTCATCCCCACTCGCCTCTAGCTCATCGGCCGACTCCTCGCGGAGGTGGTACGAATCGTGCGACACGTTGTCTATATCATTGTCATTGGCATTTTGACTCAGCCGCATAAGGCGCTGCTGACTGGTATCATAGCTCAGCTTGTAGTAAGTGTAATTGAATGACTCATCTGATTGGGGGCGTGGCTTCAGCTCCTGTTGTTGTTGCGCATGTCCGTGACCTTCTTCCGGTTCCGGTTGACCCTGCTGCTGGTTCTGTTGTAAGGAAGGCTCTGATTGGCTGGGGCGTTTAGCAGCACCTGGTTGTGATTGGTCGTGGTTGAGGAGCTCCTCGCTGCCGCTGGTGGTGCCCCCCGTCAGCTGGTGCTGGTGCATCAGGTCCCGGTGGTCCTTCTTGGGCGAGTTGATGGACCGACTGCCCGACTGGGAACTGTCGTCGTGAACCTGAAAACAACAAGCACCAACGGTTTAGGCCCAGCAAATTCAAGCGCAAATTTGACCAAGTTCTCTCATCTTGCTTGCTGTTGTGGGAAAACCAGGTTCCATTGTTTGTGTCGCATCTTTTGTGAGCATCATGTTGTGTGAACGGGGACTTACAGGAAGGTGTCCAAAACAGCTCCTCTTGTTCTGATCCCTGGCACATACAAGCTGCACGATGTCCAGCCTGAATCCGATCCAGATTGATAAACTGCTTCAGGTTTTCGTCCCGAGCAGAAGCTGTGCACTATGGAGAGACAGCTTCTTTATTGAAGCTGCTTTCTGGGAGAGGGGATCTGCATGTCTGTCTGATGGTGGGACACTGATCAAAGCCCTTTGTGTGAACTAAATGTGAACAGCGTGAACAGTGTGAACTGAGCTCAGCTTGTTCAATATTGTGCAGTGAGTGGCATTCATACCCAGCGTGTAAACTTTACTGGCAACACAGAACCTTTTGTGTGAACTCGAGTGTGAACAGTGTGAACTGACCTCCCCTTGCTCAATCCCGTGAGGGAGCCCGCCCAGGGTTTCCTGCATGCCATTCATATCCAGCGTGTGTTGTGGCAAAACTGATGTGAAACCTAAATGTGAACTGGTGTGAATTGTGTGAACTGACCTCCGCCTGCTCAATGCGGTGAGGGAGCCCGTCCATAGTTTCGCGCGTTGCGTTCATGTCGAGCGTGTGGCTGCCACTAGAGGCGCTGGTGTTGTGCATGTAGTGCAGGTCACGTGAGTTCATCGTGCCGGAAGTCGGCGTCCGCGGTGCATCCTGGGAGCGCATGGTCGACGACACAGTACGCATGCTTGTCGACCTGAAACCAACAGTAAGCTGTCTTCTCATTGGCTGTTCAACCAATCAACAACAATGTCAATTTGCAATGAATGGACCAAACAAGTTCCTCTTTGGTCCTGCGCACAGTAAAACTAAGACAAAATTCAAGCGTGGATCCAGGAATGCGAGTGGGGCTCTAACTCGAAAATCAATCCTCTTAACTCTCAAATTTTACTAGAAATATACCCCCCCACCCACTTGCGGGGGGTGCCCAAAAACTGCATGATTTGGAGAAAAAAATCTTTGTTCTTCGGTGGGCGAGCCTCTTGTCCTCCCGGTGAGGATACTGAAATTACTTGTCTTGAAATCAAAGTGAAAGCTCAATTTTCTGAGAAACACCACATTCACAACCACTATTCTAGGACTGCCCCAAACATTGCACTGAGTTTTCACACTTGGATGATGAAGAATTTCTCTCTTGTGTCGAAGGGGAATCTTCCTCCTTACCTGAGTGCTCCCACACCTTGTTTGTCACATTCTGCTTTCAGAATTTTGACTGCCAGGCATGGGCCAGAATTGGGCAACAGGCAAAAATACAACGTGACACAGTTGCAAAAATTGGCCAGTTTTCCAACCCTTCGTTGTTGGAGATTCAGCCAAAACCCAAACAAACTGCACAATGCAAAATTCTGTTGTTTTTCTTTCACCAAATGTGCGGCAGGGATGTACGATGGTGCAAATTAACTCAAACAATTTTTTTTCGGAAAACAAAGTGCAACAGATATTTCAGCAGATGCAGGACTTAAACTATTCACAAAAACATTTTCAGCTGTGATTTCAAAATGAAAACATTGAATTTCAAACTAAACATGGGTGTCATACACTTAGCCACAAAGATGTAAATAGAAATCAAAGGAAAGCAAACAGAATGATCTGTAGGAACTAGCAAAAAAGGAGGTGGGAGAAGCAAGCATGTGACAACAAAGTTTAAAAGTTCCGTGCAGGGCACTGATCAGCGTCGAAGCAGCGCGGCCTTCCATGCTCCACTGAAGCAGACACGTGATCAATGCAAGAGTGCCGGGGCACGGGACCTGGCACTGTCCACGACGACGACAACGCAGTGTGACTCGCATAGGCGGCCAAAATATTGGGAGGAAACAGCGTGAATAAAGTCTGGGGCGTTTTAGTTCGTCATGACGTTAGTTTTTATGACCTCACAACGCCATGACGTCATCAAAAAATGTGAGGGGCAGACTTGGTGTGAAAAGGTTACAGTGGAATTGCTTTGGCAGCTTTGCTAAACAGTCAACTCTAGTTTTGCAAGAAATTACGATGAGCGGCCCTTTGGCCTGGTCTCATACACGAGCTCAATTGAACACAAAAACACCCTGAAGGGTCCCAGACCTGCAGGTCATGTGCTCAAAATCCTATTTTCCACAAAAAAGTGCTCAAAAAGCTGTCAAAAATTGCAATAGAAAGTGCTGAAAATGTCCATAAAGTCCTGTGCTGGACTCTGAAACGCTTATTTGTCCGTGAAGCAACATCAAAACATTTCAACAGCATAACTGATCCAAAAAATTTCAGCAATTTTTTGGTCACCCACAAGGTGGGGTCAAAACACAAAATGGCAATAGAGAAAGACTGCTCTTTCTTTGCCTCAAGTGTTCAAACAACTGGTGAAAATTCAAAAAAGTTCCAAATTGCTGTGATGAACATCTTAAGCAACAACATTCTCTGTACCTTCTTTTCATTGCCTTAAGGGCCCTGTCGTTGGGGTCTTGGTAGTGGCTATTTCTGGACATTTTGCCCGGAGCCGCCCCTGGATACGTGGCGTAACGTCGGTTCAAGTGACGTTGCCACCTGCGCAAAGGGATTTATTCAAAGCGTTACTTTCAAACAAAAATAAATCTGCATTTTGTATCAAAATTAACTTTCACATTCTATTTTCTGTTTTGAAATTTCAGACTGGGGGTGGATTTGGCAATTCAGAAATGATATACATGTAAATTGAGAGAGAAATTTTGAAAGAAAAATGCGTTTGCCTTTTTGAGGATTATGGGATGATTTCAAAGTATTTGAAAAGTGTGACAAAGTAGGAAAGGTAAGGAAAGGAACATAAAGGAATGGAAGTATCGAGGAATTAATATATCATGTTCAATCATCACAAAAGGGAAACATTTGGGAAGGAAGGGGGGGGGGTTACACAGCTTACACAAGCACTTGTCTTGGTTAGTCCAAACCACCAAAGTTACTTCAATGGGGACTTGTGGGTGGGGCAAGGTTGGGGGATTTGTGTTGTCAAACCACCTTTTCTTAACACAAGATTTAACCAATTGGTTATTGTTGCTTCTTAGGAACAATAGAAACAGTGCTTACTTTCTGTGTGGTCCACGCATTTTTAGGGATCACCATGGAATAAAACAGGAAAGAAAATGGAAAATAAAATCAGTTAATGTTCACCAATAGCCATCTAGTCTATAATGGTGTACATCAGTGCTCAAAGGTCAAATTGCCCCCCAATCAAGTTTGTTCACGCCGTGCGCAGCTAAGTTGCAGATTGTCTGTATGTTCTGCCCACGTTCGCACCAGAATGCAAGAAAATTTGATTTTGGCACCAGCCGTGGTGTTCCTACTCCAGACAAAAAGGTCTTCAGACAATTCTGGTCTCCTCAATGTTAGCAACAAGTGGCAAATTCCCAACAATGGTGTGAAAATGAAACGATTTTTTTTTAGTTTTTTGTTGTTTGTTTTGGGGTTTTTTCTTCATGAATCATCCAGATTTAAGCACTGAAGTACCAGCAATGTCTATTTTTCAGTTTGACACTAATTTTTAAGCTGATATCAATAAAATAAACACATTTACACCGGATTTGAAGCGGGAACCAAAACTAAATGAAAGAAGCTGAAAACACATTGGACCAATCACTGGCATCCGTTTCCCTCTCACCCGTCACGTGACGTCGTTTCACACTTTTTGGGCGGGAAAATGAAAACCAGAAAAGTTGCTAAATATGCGATGAGACCAACA
>JAAUYG010024635.1_pt1 | contig 11028 bp, 9 predicted proteins | sample 7278091 | NCBI WGS metagenome assembly JAAUYG01 (sample SAMN14350201, study PRJNA611818) | marine sediment metagenome | isolation source: surface marine sediment (0.6m) | place: French Polynesia: Moorea | collected 2018-08
CTACTACTACTACTACTACTACTACTGCTGCTGCTGCTGCTGCTGCTGTTGCTGCTGCTACTACTACTACTGCTGCTGCTGCTTCTGCTGCTACTGTTTTTGCTACTGATGCTCATTGTGAGGTACAGCTTTATGTAAGATCACAGTCAGTTACTGGAGGTTTCATCTGCACAGCTCGTGGTCGAACTCTTTCCTCTCGCCTCTACAGATGTCCTACAACATTTGGTTATGTTCTCTATACAAGACCAAACAGCTGGGACAATTGAAAATCAAACCCACTTACAAATTATCTTATGTAACATACAGATTAATATACTACCACATTCGACAGATTTTCCACGACCTAACATTAAGCGACGTTGACTTAGGCCTCTCAAGGTTACTCGATCAGGGTCAAATTTATTAGTGCGGTTGGATTCAGCCGAATGATTTACCTTAAGTAATTTATATATAGTAACGTATACGCATGGCCCAACTTTAAAACTTAGATATTTATTTGCAGCTGAACAAATTATATAGTACAGGTATCGATTATTCTAAACAGCGTACAGCTAGAGAATGAACACTTAAGCCAGAGTCTGTAAACTGTACACATAAGAACGTACAAAAGATCTAGGTATTAAAATATATATAAATGTAATGACAATGATACAGTCTGTGTAACCCTTCAGTTTGCTACAAACGAAGTTTATATAAATATGGAAATAAATAATATAACGTCACTGCTGCTCTGTTGGAGGCATTCTAGCTTACCAGAGCCATACGGGAGCCAGTATGCAAGGCTCTGGTTTCATTGACCGCAACACCCGTTTATCGGTCATTACCTTCCTTATATGGTAAAGCAACGGGGCATAACTAACCCTTAGCGTCGTCTATATAGCGCATTGTATAAAATGCTCGGAGACGTGCCCAAATTTTACTCAATGAAAGCAGGTGAGTATTTAGGACTGGATGACCAATGGGTGAATGTATAACCACTTTGTCATCACAGTGACGACAGCTCGAAACAGTGGTATGATTGGTTTTGGGTGGGTGACTGGAACTCCTTTTAATTGCAGAGAACATTTACCAAATCGAGACGTAAACGACTTTGGCCGCCACTGCAAACACAGCTACTTCCAATGTGAGTAGTAGCTGTGCTGGACAATGGGTTGGGGCAGGCCACAACGTGAATCCCAAACCCATCACCTACTTCACATGAGAAGTAATTGCTTCAACAGACGATTAGATAAAAGTGATCAATGCAAACCAGTAAAATATGTTAATATGTTACAGAAAGTATTTTTATACTGCCCGATAAAAAGATCCTGAGTACTGGAGTTCATTAAATCATCTGGCAAAATGTTCCCTGTTTTTAGATCAATAAACAAGAAACGTCAAGCAGCGTTAGCAGTGGTGCCGATTGGCTATGAAGTTGGGTGGCCTGGGGCTTATTGTAACTATGTACAGCATTATTGGGGAGTGGATTATAGATAGGGTAACCCTTGAGATATCATTCGTCTGCATATACATAAAATTCCAAGATTAGTATTAAAGAGATCATCAAACTTTAACATATTATGATATTTACAAATGAATGTATAGAACCATGCCTTACCTTGGTAGACAGGAGTAGCAGCGCCTTCATTGGGGATTGATTTAAATACGATTTATATGCATTTCTCCACAGCAAAATTCCCTAGTTAAGGTAAGGATACTTCCCCCATTTCTGTAATTTTTAATTATTATTAAATCCCAATTGGTATTAAAGTTGGGGTTTCAACAGTAAAGCCACGAGGGTACCATTAAATTTGATACGGATGTGCTTAGTTGGTACTAGTAAAACACAAACCACAGGTAACACAAGGGCAGTAAAGGACAAGCAGAGTGCACACTACCTATATTTGTAAACATGTCAATAGGGTCAACCAGTGAATAATATAACTAAATGCCCAGGTATACTTTACCCTAAATGAGAACAGGATAAAAAATAAAACTTGCAAGGTATATAGATATTTTTTGTATTAAAACATTTACATTTTTATCTATATTTCTTCTGACACCTACCAGGCACCATTAATTGCAAATAATCGTATGCCTGTTCAGCAATTGACAATACACTTATGCTTCAATTCTTACCTTCATTCCGCTCCTGTAGAGCTATGCTGGCAGAAACCTAGTGAAAGTCAAGTTGAATGAAAGCATAAATTCGGGCAATCAAAAGCTGTTTTCTTCCAAAGCAACAATATCGAACTTACAGTTGACGAAAATATCTAATGAAGTTCTGAAATGAGGATTACATCGCATAAAAGGGAAGTTACAGCCATATAGAACTGAACAAAAGCTAGGACTGCCAAAAAAGAGAATATGATACTATGAATTACTAAAATACAGGTTAAGCTGTACTAATTGGAATTTTTTTCTGCCGATCTTCCTTATCAAAGACACAGAGAGCAAGACGCTGCGGAAGTTGTATTGTAGTTTCCGTTACTTACAATACCAAAGATGTGGCACAGCGAGCACGTCTACTAGGATATGAGTAGTTTGCCTTTGTATCTGTTACGTACCAAACATGCAGCTTGTTACTTACCAAACATGTGGCTACATACAGCAGGAAGACAACGGCCAGGCGAGTCATGACTGTGATACTTGGTGTATGACCCCAGTGACGAATATCACGGAGAATACCCTACTGCAACAATTTATATACATTACGTGTTTACTGTTTCTACTAAAATATTTATGGGACCAGTCTTTGTTTCTTTTTTGTTATGCATGCTACTATACGTAGAGCATAAATATGCAAAATTATGCAAATTGCCATGACTCCTTGTCACGCCATGACTCCCAGCCCCACCCCACCCCTACACTCACACCATGACACCCACCCCACCCCGCCTCGAAGCATTTCTGCATCCAGCCAACATACCAGAGGAAGTCAAGCATTGCTATCCATGTAATCAATGATTTTATATGGTCATTTTAGGTTATACAGTCACCTGCAGACTATTCACCTAACAGGATTTGGCACGTTATTATCATACAACCTAAAGCGTTCACCTGGATCTGGTACTGGTACACAACATCTTTCCTCTCCCAAGATCGCCAGGTCCCTTTTTAAATTGATAAAGGTCATTAGGTCACAAACTACTACTACTACTACTACTACTACTACTACTACTACTACTACTACTACTACTACTACTACTACTACTACTACTACTACTACTACTTCTACTATTACTACTACTGTTACTACAACTGATACTGCTACCATTACTGCTACTACTTACTACTACTACTACTACTACTACTACTACTACTACTACTACTACTACTACTACCACTACTACCACTACTACAACTACTACTACTACTACTACTACTACTACTACTACTACTACTACTACTACATATGTACATGTACTAGATGTAGTACTGTAGATATTCAATTTTCACAGCACAAGGACCAAGCGGAAACTATGTTTATACAATGCATCAAATTCGTTTTGTCTTAAGATAACAAGTTTTGATTTCATTTATATTTCAGGTATGTGGAAGGGTCTATTCCCCAGAATCATCATGATCGGCACACTGACAGCCCTGCAATGGTTCATCTATGATGGCGTTAAAGTCTACTTCCGTCTCCCCCGCCCCCCACCGCCAGAAATGCCGGAGTCCCTTAAACGAAAACTCCAGGAAAAGGGCCACTGAGACCAAGACTTTCACCCTCTAGGCAAATCTGTACATGTGTACATTAGATCTAGTGTGAAGGACACTTAACTTATTACAGGCTTTGTTAAATCCGAATATACATTGTACCATACTTTATTAATGGACGCAGAATGTGTGGAAAAAGGCTACTGTCAAAATGCGCTATGCAGTAAAGGATTTGAGTGACACCCTCTCCTTCGCACAGTATTGAACATTTCTGGCTTTCTGAGAAAATATAATATGAACATTTCTCAAATGCACAGGACATCTACTAGATAGGGTATTTGTGCATTTGGCGATACATGTATACTCAACTGTTTTAGTCATGCTCGATTGACTACAAGCATCAAGTATCCGCATTGTAATTAGTATTAGTATTTAGCCTACTGGTGTATTATATTGAAGGGTGGTATTGCTTGATAGAACAACTCCACTGCTGTTACCATGTTGATTTTACTTCCGATTAAACAAGTTATAACATTAAATTATACAGTTGTGAACTGTGGTATGGCTTTCGCCGCCCAGCACAGGGTTGTTATTTATGTGATGGTAACTTCTTGAATGAAAGATTAGAAATATATCATCTGGACTGATCATCTGGCTTTGTGGTTTTCATCTGTGTGTACTAGTAAATATTTGTTCTGTTTTGAAAATATAAGTTTAGCATTTATTTTATTTATTTTCATAACTTTCAGAATCTAATCCTTCAACCATTTTAGCCTAAACAATCTTGTGTAGTATTAGTAATTTTTACCGGCAATAAATACCATCCTATTGTGCTCCTCAGCAAGGCCTGAATGGCGTCAGTACTTGCCCCTCCACTAGTAATTCATTCCCTTTAATTATCCACTCCGCTAATGCTCTCAGTACTCGATGAGTACGAAATACCCTCACAGTTTGTGTCCCTATGCTGTAGTTAAAGCCCTCATAATGTGCCCTTCCACGCCCTTTATGTACATGTACTTAATTTCCATTCCCTGTTAATACTTCATGCACTCTGAATGTGCCCTACCATTTGTTTTTAGTGCTCTCAGTTCTTCCCTAGTATGCACTGAATGCCCTTTGTTCTGTGCCCCCCCCATACTTCTGGTCCCAGTTCTTTTCCCTCCACTGTGCTGAACACCTTCAGTTTGTGTCCTCTTGCATTGTAGTTTATGCCTTCAACTGTGCCGTTCTACTTAACATGCTTACTTTAGGGATTCTTGCCCCCCCACTAGAACTTCAGTCATATTATTATGTGTCCATTTACCCATATACATGTAAGAGGTTCATCAGTCATGTCTGGGATACACCAAGATGACACTTGAAAATAAAGAAATATTATATGAAGGTTTATTAGTCAGGAGACTGGGTGGTACCTGGTAAGTCTTTTCCCATGTCACGCACCAGTACAGAAGTACAGTTGTCCCTCTATTACTACAGCACTTAGGACCACCATAATTATAAGACCACAGAATTTGGTCCCAAAGTGTGTTTTTGTGTACATACTGTTAACATTTAAGACCACCTTTAATATAAGACCACATTTTAATGGTCCCATGGGTGGTCTTAAAATAGAGGGACCACTGTATAACTGTACTGACAACTGGTTTATACCATCAATCTCAAACATTCGATTGAAATGAAAACTTATTTTATAACATAAATTGTCAAAACTCACTGGACTGGATGTCCATATTCTCAATCACAACAATATCACTCAGAAGTCTCTACAAACAAAGATTGAATCGAACATACTGTGAATCCATTATTTGCGATGGATTCATTTTTGTGAGTTTTGCAACTGTCTTTAAATCGCAGAAATAAATGGAGGCGAACACAATTCATGTACCTGAACAATTACCAAGGTCCAAGCCAACAGTGAATGTTAATCCCCACGAACATGGCTTCGTCTCGAAAATGCAAATTTTAATCATCAAGAACATTAATCAATTTATGGGTATTCAGCTGCTAAAGCTAAAGAGAGGTTAGAAGTTTACAAAACTTTGTCCCTTGCATTAATCATGCATTAATGCAAGCAGATACTACATTGTATTAGAAGGCAAGCAATACTTTTAATACACTCACAGGAGCGAACATTAGCACCAGTTCAGTTTTAATCTATTCCAGTCCATTATGAAATACATTTCAACCCCAATTTAAAATTACCATATCCTTTATATGACCAAAATTCAAGCACATCCATTGTGCTCTTAAAATGACTGGCCATTCCATTTGGCACATAAACCAGGCTCTTGCTACTGCCGTCACAATTCTCTCTGTCCCTATGCAGAAACATTTTACTGATAACAAAATTTCAAAATCGACTTCTACTCTTTGATAGTATACAAGAGAAGACAGTGAATGACTAAATAGCATCCAGCATGCAAGAATAATTTTATTGCAACACATGCATACCATCATACAGCATATCTTAAAGCATTTTTTAACAGAATTTGTTAAAAGTTTTACCCTTTTATTTAGTCATGGGTGTAAGTGTCTGACAGAAGCACCAATGTGGAAATCCTCCTCCTGCTGGACTTGGATTCCCCCAAAACCACTATAAGTCTTGGCTTACACTGTATGTTAAATCAGATTCACCAAGTCGACTTATATTTAGAACGCCCAGGCTCGGTGAATATGAACACGTGATTGAGGGCGATGCTACAGTGTAATATGTATCATGTAATCAACATACATTAAAACGTTTCACTTGTCTTTGCTTTGTACCAGAATCAAGGAAACCACACTTTCCAGTTTTTGGTACTACAATCTACTGTCGTAGCAAACCAATTTGACAGTTTGCTAGCCTATCATCAATACTGAAATACTGGTACACAAATAACATTTCCCCCAAAACATTTGTCTCATCACACAGAGAAGTCCAAAGCAGCAAAAATACCGGTAGATGTGTAACATTATCCAGTAACTTGGTGAATCTAGAGTGAGTCAGTCTGAGGTAACTCCAAAGCCTGGAGTTACTCAGTCTCTGGAGTAACTCAGTCTGGAGTGAGTCCCCCTGTCTGGAGTGACTCAGTCTGAAATTACCCAGTCATTCTGGAGTGACACCAGTCTGAAATGACTCAGTCATTCCAGAATGACTCGGGCTGAAGTGAGTCCGCCAGTCTGGAGCGACTCGGACATTCTGCAAAGTGTCATACAAATATCAGTAAATAAATCTGACATCCAACCAGGCACTAACACAAGAATGTAATCCCACAGACAATATGACCTAGAAGAAAGTCATGTATGTTTGATCATTTCATATTCAAATTTTTTCGCAAAACTTTTTACGCAAGCAAACTGCCTAGGATGGAAACGTAAGACCAACTTGACACATCCATGACATAGAATCCTGGAGAAGCTTAAAGCAAAATCCGCAGCGGAATTGTCAAAAAATACAAATGTGCTAAGCTTTATCTCGACAGCTTTATCTCAACATTCTGATTGCTCAGGCCTGTGAAATCAGCGAAGAATAATCAAAATTAAAGCTTCAAAAACTCAAGTATTTTTAACTAACTCCTGCCTGTCATAAACAATACATGAACTGATATGACTAATGATGCAACATCAAATATAAGCAACAATATTAGCAACTATATAGCTAAATTAATAGTAAATAGTTACGCATTTACCCTCATTGTGTTACAACTACAAGGAACTAGTTTATAACTATTACATGATGGATGATAGGCAAACTGCCGTTCCTTCACTATTATTCGCTCGAAAAAAAACAACCATAATGCCAGCGGCATACACAAACACATCAAAATTGAACTGCATTTTGCATAATAAAGAGGAAATTTGCAACTGAATGCTACAATACACATACTAACTAGACAGTCGGTTTCCTGCAACCCGAGGAGGCATTCTGTTATTGAGCATCAAAATATGTTCAATTATACATTTTTATCGCAGTGGCATGTTTTTAAATCTTAAAGAGTGCATATGAGTACATTTCAGAAGAATATCAGCTCAACATGCTCACTGCAGCGTTTTCTTCAAATATTTCATAGTTTATATTTAAATGTGACTGACATAACTCCGCCTTAAATTGCACCTGAAAATCGGTGCAAACTTTAATAATGTGATGTCCTGGTTTGACTCAAGGTCAAATTCAGTAGCATGGCTGATCTTGCCGTGAAATATTTGATTTCGTACTAGTGTCTAATGGTAACTAGACACTAAACAAAAACTCAGACAAAACCATAAAGACATCTCGTCCTACGGAGTGGATGCCTAACAAGCAGAAGTATGCAAGTACATGTACCAGGCATTCTAACTGATTTAACAAAGAGAGTTAATTTCAAAATTTGTAACTTTTTAATGACTGTCTTGGGACCCGGCCCTGCCGAGATATGGATAATATCACACATTTACCACCGGATGTACACCGAAATATATATATATATGTATATACAGTTATTAGCAAACAAACATTCACACACTCCCCATTTTCACCAATACCTGAGTTACGCTGGGTTGAAAACGGATACAGAAGGTAATATCTAGGTGATTTTCTGCCAAGTTCTAGGAGCTCTGGCTTATGATATAACAACACATTTTAACCGATAATGAACATATCATCTAAGACGCAAAGCAGCTTTCCATTTAATTTAATAGCAAGGATTGGGCACAGCTGAAAGCGCGAAACTGAACTATAAATAGCACCTCCGGTGGCTTTCCTCAGCATGGCTGACATGATATCCAAAGAAGGGAGTAGAGCGTAGCTTCGCACTTTTTTCCCTAGAAAACAAAGGCAGCGACTTGTTTGGAAATGGACTCATGGAAAGAGAAAGAGCTGACTGCTCTTTTGAATCATGTGCAACATGAAATCATCCCTAGACAAAGTATAGTTAGCGATTTTGAAAATATCTGTTGGATGTGTCCATTCACAGAGGCTTTTTTGTACAGTGAGTGGTCCCTGCAATTTAAGACCCCCTCTATTTTATGACACCACTCATCTTTTCAATATAAACATACCTCCAGTTTAAGACCGCCTTCAGTGTAAGACATTTTTGGGAGGTGAATAGGTGGTGTTAAAATGCAGGGATCCCTGTGTATCACTTCAAAACTTAGGGATCTATAACCGCCTTTTCCAAGTATAGCACAAATTTTAGTTTTAGCTTCCTCCTTCTATAATGAATGCTCAGTGTTGCAAAACCTCTTCCAGATGTAGCTCACCAAAACAAACAATGACTGCCCGTACCACATGCAATAAGCCTGCTTATATCGTTGATCAAAATAACTTTAGAGATGATGATTACAATTATTAAGCTGGCTGAAATCATGATTACCAAATCAACTTTACCCTTTTGTTTGTAAATCGCCAAACATATGATGGCAAAGCAACTGGATAGTCCAGCTGGATATCTTGAAGTCATAACTTCCAAAAATTTTTATCTGGGTTTCAAGAAACGCTGCTCTGACTGCAATGGATCTACGACAGCCGAGATGACATTATTTGGCATTTTGTGGTGACACAGGAAGACCATGGCGACAATCATCACATCAATACGTCAAGCAGGACAAAGGCGTCCTTCAGCAGAACACAGAGAACTTGTAAATAATTCACGAGTTAAGCGTTTGGAAACCAGTATGCAATTTTACAGCTTAGAATGGCATGCTTGGGTGTTGTTTAGACTTTAAAGACAATAAGATCCACTCTTTACACCCCTCTTCAACATGTACCCAATCTAATATCCTGGATCTATTTTTTCTGGGGGTAAACTCTCAGACCCCGCCCCCACCCGATGTCCCCCGAGACAGCTGCCTGCAGGACCCATATTATGCATGATATACGTATGCATCCCTGATAATCATGAGTCTGCATTAAACCCAAGTCAAAATTCGCTCTGGTTATTATGATATAATTAAATCTCAAAGGGTAGTGACTGGCCAACAATAATAAATATCATGCACTTTGCTCTGACAGTGGCCAAATGGTTTGAGCACGGAGTAGAGTGACAAATGACTCAGGCACACCGGTTCGAAATTCATTAAGAGGCTATTAAATGATTTGATTTTTTTGGGCCGATGAAATGCCTGTTTTTGGCCGATGACAAAGAAACAACAAGGACTTGCAGTGTGACTTGGAAATAATATGTCAAGATTTGTCCATTGAAATTATATTACTAGTACAAATAATGATATATCTGTAAAGCTGAAAGTGTACGTGGTAAAATAGGAACAACTTAAAGAGATTAGGTATAGCCCATATAACATAGCAAATATTCTGGTGAAACATAACAAGTATATCATATGACATGTAGCACAGCAGCTTTAAACAACAAAATAATGCAAGTCTTTAATCCCAAAAATCTAAAGGTACACGATGACACCCAGTCAAACGGAATCCATTGTGAAGGAATTAAGATATTTTCACCATGAAATTAGTCACAATTTCTTGCTTCTTGTGCGTGAGCATGCTTCGTCGGATATAGCTACATTAGTTTTTCCCTAGCCTACTGACTGTGCGTATCCGCAGAATTCTCACATTGCTTTGAGACCATTCTATTCCAAACCCAGATTGCGAAGTTGTACATAATAACTTATGGCATCAAAAGGTATTTATATATATATATACCATACATATGTATGTATACATATAAACATACATATGTATGTATACACATAAACATCATACACTACACGTTATGAATGAATACAAGTCTCGCATGCAGAATACCACGCACCACAAACGCACCAAAAAAAATGCATTAACAATGACAGTAACTTTTAGTTTCTAATGACAAGGCCTTCATTAACTAATAATGCCTTCTTCCTTGAAAATCAACTGGATTGCCTCCAGCACATTTTCGACTTCGAACGCCGGCTTTCTCAGTTCAGGATCCATAATAAAATCCCTGTGGGTGTGGTCCAGAATCTGTTTGGTGTTGTGCTTGGCGTAATCGCGGTTGCTACTGTACACTCCCGTGGAAACCAGAATCGGATGGCAGCTGCGGCACCCGGTGTAATCCATGTTGATATTCTCCGATTCGGTGTCGAGTGCGATATCGTCTTCCGGTAGGTATCCTCCCTGTGCGTGCCACGGCTCGGCCTCGCTGCTGCCACCTGCCAGCTGTCTGTGGCGTTTGGCTGCGTGTTTCGCAATCCGCTTCTGGAGGTAACGGTTGAAGAGGTTGGCACCATATACGTCGATGTCTGGGTTGTCCCTGAAAACAAAGACAGACAGTTGACAAACTCAAATCAAATATTTTTAATATTACCGGTACTTAGTACAGCCATATTAGCCTGGTTTCCTACCAAAAACAATTATGCTTTCAATTTCTTAAAGTGTATATTAATGTCAACTCATAATATCAGCTCAATTTCAATTGATTAACAAAAGTTAAA
>JAAUYG010223998.1_pt1 | contig 11027 bp, 7 predicted proteins | sample 7278091 | NCBI WGS metagenome assembly JAAUYG01 (sample SAMN14350201, study PRJNA611818) | marine sediment metagenome | isolation source: surface marine sediment (0.6m) | place: French Polynesia: Moorea | collected 2018-08
AGCCGATCTCCTGTTTCAGTATGGAGGAGACGAGAGCCTTCCGGATCCTATGAGCCTGGTGGGCGGCTGTCGTCTGCCAGCACAGTTGCTGGAGGTAGGCCACCACCAGCAGGCAACACGCGATAACTTGAGGTGGAAGGCAAGTGTCGGTGGAGAGAGAAAACCTTGTATGAATCAACCCCTCAGGGAAGGAGTGGGGTGTATTTTAAACCCCATTGACAGAAAAATATCCCGAAGATAACCGAGACACAAGTGAGAAGGCATGAAAACGACACCCATTCATGATTGGTCGAAACTCTTTCACACAGCCTGCTGTGATTGGCTGAAGGCCACGTGATGAACAAGGGTAATTTGGCTTCTGAATGAAGCCGAATAGTCATGTTCCGATTTTGTGGTTTAAAATACTTCCTATAGTAAACAAACTATTACACCAATAAAGGTTCCTTATGTTTTATTTGGTGTACAAAGTTTTGTGGCTTGTATTTTAAGCAAAGATCAACATTTATAAAGGTTATCATTCTGTTGCATTAAAATATCTGGAAGTGCATATGTAAATCTTTAATAGATGCAGTGTGCAGTTAAGTTTTTTTAAATATAACGATAGGAATTATAATCCATGATTTGTGTGTTTACTTGTGTAATATATTGCGTATAGTTTCATGTCCTCCAGAAGACCCTGCCCCATCCTCCTCATGATTTCATCGTAGGTCTCAGTGTCATTCAGGATCTGGGAGATATTCCTGGAAAGAGGTCGGGGTCAGAGGTCGAACTATCAGCTTTAATATGGTCCATAATACAGGTAGTGGTACGCTACAATATGATTGAACTCGATACGTTAAGAAACATCACCTTAATATGGGCTTCATGGCACTCAAAAAAAGAACCGAATTGAACAAGGGGCAGTTTATGAATGATATGAAGTCTAGACATGCACTTAGGTTGTTGAGCAGTGACTTAAAAATTAGCGTTGTTAATCAGTTAAATAAAATTCATATATTTTCTCCATTGTAAGTTGCTTTTATGAAAGAATGACATTCGCATAGATATGTCTCATTACGACTGGCTGAGATCCCATACCCAGCGTTGATAGAACTTGTGTACAACCTAACACTGCATACACGGTACTTACACTACACACACAAAGTTAAAAGATATTTAATATTAACTTTTTGTGTGTAGTGTACCTGTTTGTAGTGCCCTTGAATATTTAGGCAAACGATCACTTTTGCCCATAATAAAAGATCATTTTTTTCTACATAAGTATAAAGCGCCTATTCTGATTTCATTTTTATGTATTTATTATCCTGGCTATGAGTTTTCTATTGTTTTTTTTTTAACTAATTAACTTTTTGTACATAGCATTCTACTAACCAAAGATTGTCCTTAATGAGGTCGCTGGTGACATTTTCACAGTCGTCAGGGAACAAGGGAGGATTACAGGCCGCAGTAATGTTCATGTCACACAGCTCGGTGAGATTGTAACACAGCGCCTTGGCGGCCTCAGCCATGGCTTCCAGTTGGTTGTCCAGCCAGCCGTCGTCAATGAATACGTCTGTCATCCCGCCGAAAATTATCATGGCAACAGGCATGGCGGCCCCGTTACAGGAAGCCATCAGTGTGCCAAATAACATAAGGAACACATCGGTCTTGTCGGCGAACCGGAACTGAGGGAGACGTGAAAACAGCGCATTGCAGCGATTAGTACAGAAAACCACCAGTGAAGCAAATATTTCTATATAAAGTGTGATCATTCCTAGTTGTGTTTTTCTTTCTTTCCTTCTTCCATTCTTTCTTTCTTTCTACTTTTGCTACTTCTTTTACCGCTTTCTTTTCTTTGTTTCTTTCTTTCATTCTTAGTTGCTTTCTTTCTTTCGTTCTTTTCTATAACAACTTTTTTGTTTGTCCCTTTAGTATTTCTTTCGTCCTTTTTTCTCTTCCTTCTTTTAGCTTCATTTCTTTGAGTTACTTTTCCTGCCAATCTCTATTAATTGATAGCTTTAGGTGCTTTTCTTTATTCACTTACACAGCCTGGGAATCTGAATTACGCGGAAATTATGTAGCTATTTCTATATACTCTCCATCTTATTCGTTCATATTCTAGCAGTCCGTACCACTTCCCCTACGCCGACCATGGGAGGTTTTTCCGGTTTGGCCGCCGCTGCTGCTCCGTCGCTGTCCGATCCTCCCTCGCCGCCAGTACAGTCTGCCATTTTCCCGTTCACTTCCGGTTTGGACGCGGCATGACCGTTGGCGGCGTCTGTTGATATTTTTGTCTCGGCTGTCCCGACCTGATTTTTGCGGTAGTTTCCATTTTCAATGGGCTGTTCAAAAGCGGGATTTACCGTTCCTTGAGTAGCCTGGAGGCTGTAACTTCCTGACATGACCACAGCCGGGTACTGGAGTGAAATATTTAACTCAGTGGAATAACAATCAATAATAAGGGTGATTTGCTGATCAAAAAGAATCCACATATAGTATGTATAGCGAAGTGCAGTATCGATTCATTGCCAAATGGGGAATAATGTACAGATAGCCGCCTGACAAGGTAAGGTATAGTGTGTGTGTGTTGGGGGGGGGGGGAGGGGGGGGGGGCATGGCAGCTCATAGTCATATGGCAGTTATAATGTAAGTTTTTTACCTGATCACACAAAATAAAACGTTATTAACACTTTTGCTAATTGCGACCCCATCATACCCCTGTTCATGAGCAGCTTGCTCATTGAAGTCCACGTGCACTATAACGTACCACAAATTAGCCGTGCATTGATTTATACTGTGTGGTTAATGCCAAGGCAAATATCAAGATTAATTTGATTGGTTGATAAAGAAGATAACGCTAAGCTGATCAGCGTGTGGATAGACTGTTGACCTGCTGTTGATTACCGGTACAGATGAGTTTAAGCACTGCCATATAACAGTCATAGCCTACAGTCTACGCTCTATACAGTAAAAACTTTAGTCAGACACCACTTGTTTCGTGTTTTCTTAAGACACGGTCTTTGTTGACATGTTCATTCACAAGGCGTTAAACGTGTCTGAAATATTTGGACCTACAAGCCAGGTGATCTCCCGCCACTGTCAGGACATTTATTCACTACAAAAGTACATCCACTTTACAGCGCTTTATTTTAAGACCACTTTAGTTACAAGACCACTTAATTTGTTCCGAACTGCAAATTTTAGGTCCTATCGAACCTTTGTCCTAAGACCATGTGACATATAAACAGCATTATGAAGGTGCCATGGCTGGGTTGACAACAGAGGAACCACTGTATAGAACCCCTGAGAACGGCAGCTGTTCAGAAACGCCTACTAAACATGAGGTTCTTTAGATTTTATATAAAGGCTTACTGTAAAATTATTGTAGATATAAAAAAAATTACAATTTTTATATCCAGGACCAACTCCATCAGAGGCAGAATCAAGCCTATGTGATACAGATCCAACCTTCCTGCCATATCCAGAATCAAGCCTACCAAATCCAGAAACCAAATCCAGTTATATTCTAAAATCATCTGTTAAATACAGAAGAATGCAATAAACATCCTCGCCATTGACTGGCAGAAGGGTCAAAACGTATTGCGTCTCTCTTTCTCATCGCGTGGGAGTTGTTACTTCCATAGACAATGCAGCATAAAAAACCCGTAAATTTTGGCTTCAATTCATTGCCTGTGTCACAAAAGGCATACCGACCTTTAACTCATGCTTGTTGTATATGTTTGTATTAATCAATCCACCTGGTACAGAATCAAACCCTGGTTCCATTTTCATGAGACCATACATTTAATTTTTACCCAGATTAAAGGTATTTCCTCAATACTTAGTCGGGGAAGACGTTCGACTTCTGATCTAGATGCGTCGTCAGTTCGAATCCCGTTTGGAGCACTTTCGTTGGCCCAGTTTTACCCAGGTATCATTTGTACAGAAAAGATTAAACAAAAGTTTCATTCCCTTTCAATGGTTAGCCACGACCATGACGTTCGTTTGTTCATCAAGATCGGCATGTGCCTGCCACATGCACTGCCTTGCACCCATACAGCGTACCACTAATTATCTGCCCAATGATTTACACTGTTGTGACTACCAAGATTTAAGATGTTGAAATTGATTGGTTGATAAACGAGATGACGTTAAGGTGATCAGACTCTTGACCTGTTGTTGATTAGTGACACGGGATGGTTTAAGCGCTGTCATACAGCGGTCTACAAGTCTCCCTTCTATGCACTAAAAGCTTTGAATCCAATAACACCTTTCCGTGGTGCTTAAATATAGGTTTCTGTAGGAGGAAGCTGGCCTCATTCTACATGCGATCCTCAATGAAGTAAAGTTGCATCAGGTCTCTCCACACATGTGGTTTCTCCACACATATCTCTCCACACGAGTGGTCTCTCCACACAGGTGGTCTCTCACATTAGTTTCTTATCAGGACACATGCGTAGATCATACATGTGTACGTCTGTCAAGTTTGCAGATGTTCAGACATTCCAGAACATATAAGCTTATTGGAAAAGGGTTATAGAAAGCTATAGAAAATACGTTCATTTCGTTATCTGTATCCAGAATCAATCATATCAAATAGACAATAAACCCTATCAGATCCAAACTGCTCCATCAGATCCTGAATCGACCCTCTCTCATATCCAGAATCAACGTTACCAGTCAAGACAGTCGAAACATGTGCACTACCAAAGCATCTACAACAAATAGGTTCTAAAATTACATGTTATAAATACCAAGTATTGTATGGTATTATACTGCCACTGAAGGGCAGAAGGGTTGAAATGTATTGAGTTTGTCTTTCTCCTCGTGTGGATACTTAAATGAGATGCCAATATGTCAGTTTCACAGACATTTGGTAGAAACTTACATTTTTGGATCCAAATTTAGTTAAGACTGCCCAAAGCTACCGTTATTACAATACAACCCTTGCAGTGTGATGGGGGGCATATCGATCTTTATCTGGTGTTTTGTCTATCTATATTAATCGATATAGTACCTGGCTTAGCGTACAGAATCCAACTCTGCTCTTCCAAATTGCTTCCAATCAGCTCCTCTGTGCTCTCTGGTGATGATATTCTACCGCAGTGAACGATTTTTGATGGAAGTTCTCCTTTATTCACGTTTTGTCGGGCAACTTTTTATGAATTTCACCACCGTACCATGCCACTAGTGGCGACTGACTCACGGTCACATAACGGCCGATGTCGTGTGACTGAATCTCAGCGGATTCTCAAGTGTCGCGTTACACATGGCCACCCTGACTGCATCTTATCAGCGACCAATATACTATTTCACATGCCAGGGCAATGTCAGTCAGGTGGGTCTCCGTTGATGTCTGGCCTTTGATGCTGGCTGAGCAGTGAGAAGTAGTAAATTAGCAAGATTCCACATACGATGGATCCTATCTGTTAAAAATGGAGACTGAAACATTTGTCATTCTGCGTTAACTTTTGTCTGATGTGTGGTGTACTTACTGCGGGGGGGGGGGGCGGGTTGTACTGCAGAGAATGGTCAAGACACGTACATGTGCTAGCACTGATTGTTAATACCAAGGATATTAGTTTACAAGCTCTTGCGATATCCTTGGTAACACTACGAGCACTCAATGGGGAATCGATCTACGTGGACTCCCTGGATAATAATAATTCTGCTATCCTGCTCCTGATGGAGAGCTGTCCTGGATGGACAGATAACTGGGGGTTAATGTCTAACTTTTGTTAGCTTTATTACCTGTGAGTGTAGGTGTGCACCATTGTTAGGTGCACGCATTACTCCATTGTTCTATAAGCGCTGTTACTACTCACATTGGAAGTAGCTGTGCTTGCAGTGGCGGCCAAAGCCGTTTTGGTTATTAACTGGCTTCGTCGAATCAAAAGCACTTTCAGACGGCCATCCGGAACCAGTCATACCACTGTTTCGCGCTGTCGTCACTGTAATGGCGAAGTGGTTATATAGACACCCAATGCCCATCTACTCTTTATTACACGCCTGCTTTCAGTGAGTAAATTCTGGTATTCTAGCGTTTTACACAATTCGTTATACAGACGATGCTAAACGGTTGTTGTATGTTTCCGAAGTACCCCGTTGCCTTACCATATAAGGCAGGTGACGTAATACTATCATTACGTCATTACGTGAGCCAGAATGGATCACTCATACAGACGCCATACGCTTCAACTTTAAGCTGATAGGCAATTAGCATCAGCAGGAGTCGAAAGAAGGTAGAAGCAGACGGTAACTAGCAGGATTTCCTGGTGAAAAAAATGTTGGTAGCCCGTAAATATTTACATAGCCTATTATCAACGTAACGTAACGTAACGTACGTAATAGTTTTGAGAACAAAAGTATGTGGCTGCCTTTTCCATTTATTTCAACCCAATAATGTTTTGTGTTTTTTTTTTGTAAGAGAACATTATAACATAATAATTTATTGATCCCATAATTTTTCTCTCCACATTAAATTTCTTGTCTTGTACTTACTGTCCATGTTCTTAGTAATGCACTTGAACAATGGACAATGCATAGCCGTATATATGTGTCTCCAAAGATGTTTTGTAAAGTTCCTACCTCCAGGTACACTGGCCTTGTCCCTGCAGAGGTGACGTTTTCCCTCTTGTCCCTTACCCAATCCACGCCCACTGGGCGATATCATAACAGAAGCTACATGTATAACATGGAATAAAATATAAATTCTGCATTTGCACTGATTCGTATTTTTATTTTTCGTCTAAGTTTTCGTCACGTTCCAATGATACCGAATGATGTAATATTTTATTTGTTTGTTTTATTTACCAATATATTTATACTGGGTAGTCAATTACAATAGTACATGTGTTCTACCTTGGCGCCCAGTTAAAAACATCTATAAAATCATAATAAAAACATACAGTGTTAACGAAATGTGTTTAAAAAATCTTAATCTTTGGTATATGAATTAAAAGTATCAACTGAGCCAGAGTTGTTAAGATCGACTGGCATGTTATCCCGCAGCCTGAGTACTTGGTAAGTCAGACATTGTTTAAAGAGTTCAACATTGAACCAGTTAGGAATGGTCAGTTTACGCGAAACCTCTGCAGGAGTAGATAACGAATGATAAACAAAGATAAACCTATCTTATAAAAATACTGGGCCATCCCCATTTAAACATTTGAACATTTGTACAATGAAACACGCACATATTTGTTCCTTCTTTCATGTACGGTTTGCCGAAATATCTGAAAAGGAATTTTATACAGGTGCAATCACCTTGATTTTTACAGGATCCTTCCCTATGACCCAAGGATGAAGACATTCAATTCTGAACACAATGGGCCTAAGGGGTCGGAAATTTGGATAAGAAATATTTAAGCAGCAATAACAGATAGACGGTGAGAGGTAACATATCTGGTTGCTATTAGATACTAACAGGAAGTCAGATATGGAACTATAACCCCATTGCTAGTTCCACTCCACCATGACCTTGAGTGACCTAAAAAGGTCATATATACATGTATTCTTATTTCGTAACGGATTAAAGTTAGTAGTTGTAGTAGGTTTACTTCCGAATATATAATTCCTGGATGACAATGAAGCTTAAGGTTGTAATTATTAGATACCGTTTAATGCCGAACATAATATAGTAATTATGAACATGTCATAAACATTGCCAACCACCAACCACGGTTGGCAATGGTTATGGAATAAGGAATGGAATAAGGAAATGAACATAGGGTTAAATTATCGACATTCGAAATTTTGAAAAAGGCTTTTCTGATGCCGGACTCCTTCCGGATTTGCTTTGATGTGTTTACCCTACTTCCATAATATCCAGAAATAGCATTTATTGAACACAACATTGTATAAAATTAAAGAAATCCAGCAGGGAAAATCCCGAAAAAGACACAATTTTGTACAAAAAAAAAATAGGAATATCACTGTCACTTTTAACAAATAGTTCTGATTGAAATCGGGTTTTCTGGACCTTAAACCAATCCACCGGCTAGAAAAACACGTTTCGTGGGGGTAGCGGTTCCATGGATCACGGATCAATTGGCAGAAAAATCTTGTGACAAGAATATCCTGTTTATGCTATCTACAGGATTGAGTCTTTTTCGGGATTTTTGATTCCGGATTTCCTTCATTTTACACCATTTTGTGTGCAACAAAATTCTATTTATGGATAGTGTTACAGTGGAGAAGACACCAGAAAATCCAGAACGATTTTGGCGCCAGATGAACCGTTGTGGAAACTCCGAATGTCGATACTTTAACCCTATGTTCATTTACTTATTGAAGGTTGGAGATTCCACATAAGCACACTATACACACGCCTTTCAAGACTGGAAATAGGTTACTATTGAACACTAATAGGAAGTGATATTTGGGGACTTCAGCCGAACCATTAGGGACTCCAGCCGAACAACCTTGGGTGACCTTGAAATGAGAAGGTCAATAAGATTTTGAAGCCTTCTATCTCGACAAGTTCAAGGTCAGTCAAGGTCATATTTGAAGCCAATCTCAGGAATGGCGCTGGGCGTAAAAATATATTGTATTGCTCTTGTACTATTAGATTTGACCTTGGGTAATATTGGAAGTTCAAATACAAAGTCATCCATTGTCAGGCTTCCGATAATGTGAAAAATAAAGAATATTTAAACGATGAAAGTTCATCAATAACAGATTTCCAACGCTAACTGTACAGTAGTATTGTATTTTATTCCTACCGAAAGTAGGTAGAAAAAAAGTCCACAATTACGAACGCTGAAGTCTTTGTGAGATTTTTTTATACATGTATTAAGCCTTTTCTCACAGCATAAATATTGAATTACATGTATTCGGTTAAGATCATTTCATGAAATTCACTGTGTTTCCAATAGAATGTCTTAGTTCATATCTCCACAGTACAAAATCTCTAATCGTTTTCCTCTCTAAACATTTCTACTTTGCTGGTACAGACCCGCGCAGATGCTCTTTTCTGCGCATCTGGTACCCCATTAGCTACCAGACTACAAAGGGTTTAGACTATTGTAGTAATTATAAATGTCTATTTACACAGTACTGCATAGGTGGTGTTTGTATCGTCACTTCTACCACAAGGTCGCCTTTTACTCCGTCGTGCAACCTTTCTGGATCATGTACTCGACAGTGAAGCAGATTCCCAGGTGCGGGTGTATTACTGCTGCAGCGGCCCTTCCCGCTATTACTGCAGCTATCTCAACCGATCTATCAGAGATGTTTGTTTTGCATGGCTCGGTTGGTGTGGTCGTAGCTGATTAAGACGACAGATGTGTGGATCGTCTCGATAATTGGAATAATCCCTGATGTAGGTTTTTTTAAGCCAGAATGACGTTTATGTCTCATTGCCTGGCAGGGTCAACTAGACATAAATGCATCACAGATTGATTGATATTCTCTCTATGTTCAGTTGAAAAAAAAGTATTGAAATAACATTTCAATCAATAAAAGCTAGATGTGAGTCAGTGAGTTTGTTTTTTCGGCGTTCTGTTTTGATAAAAGGGAGTCATAGAAATATCAAAGATTATTGGTTAAACCTCCTGATACTGAAGATGGCGTATTTCACTCTCCTGTTCTTTGTGTGCTATGACATCGTATATTCTGCCCAGGTAGGTGACCAAGTCTGTTTAACGGTGTTGTGGATATTTTTATCTTTTATTTAGATATGTTTGGGATGACGCAGGGGTTATAGGCAAGTGCGGACAGACACCCACTTCAAAATTGCGAGTTGACGTGTGTTAGTGTATAGATTATACAGGATAGTGGGCTGCATAACCAAGGAAAGCAGGCACGGACCTTGTGGGACTGGTAGGGTGTCGGGCTAAGTGCAGCAGCGTTAATGGACTAGGAAACCACAAAATACAAGCCCTGGGTAATGACGTTTTATAGAAAGATACTTAATATAAACGGACATTTTCTCATGCTACTTTTTTTCTTTTGTTTTCATTAACATCGGACCATATGGCACAAATGACATCTCCTTTGAAAGTAGACGCTGAAAGCAGAATATTCATTAATTCTGAAAATAGGCATAGTCCCAGGAAAAATCTCACATGCTAAAAAGAATTGTAGAATTTCCAATTTGGCACCATATGGGAACACATTTGGCACCATATGGAAACACATCTCTACAAATACTCTCCAAATTCCATAATTTTGAAAAATTGCATTATATTTATCGCATTTGTGGGGAAATAAAATACAAAGTGAATAATTACATTTTGTATGCATTTCTGCTTGATTTTAACCCTTAATAATTCATTGACCCTGCTCCAAGACTGCCGGACCTATTGTTAATAAGTACATTAGTGTCAGCACATTAGAGTATTTGGCGCACATTTTTAACGACAAAGCACAGCGGAATGGGCATGAAATTGCACGGGTATATTGAGTGTAATAAGACATAGCACTCTGCGCGTGGATAGACCCGTAATAGATTTCCGCAAGCATATTCTCCTTTGAACAAAAACCATAAGAAAAACGACAAAATTTAAGCTATCCCATACACAGTATCCAGTTGATTGTCCCATGCAAACTGGCCCAAATCCCTAATTCGCCGAGCCTCGTCTATTCCAGGCCGGTGATGGTGGGTCAGCAGGCTGTGGCAGTTCTCAGATAACGTGTGACGTAGATCAATGTGTCAACCCTGCCCAGATGTGTGATGGGACCGTGCAGTGTGAAGACGGCGTGGACGAGGCCGACGGCTTCTGCTCGCATTAGTAGGACAGTTCGCTGTTGCTATAGTGGCAATAACAGTACTAGGGGTAGTAACTGTAGTAATTGTATCATTATTATCGTCATCGTCGTTGTCGTCGCTCCCTTCCTTTTCCCCCTCCTCCTGCTCCTCTTCCTGCTCCTGATACACCTTCTCCACCTCCTCCTTCACCTGCTCCTCCTCCCTCCTCCCCCTCCTCCTCCTCCTCCTCATCATCATCATCGTGCTGTAGCTGCTGCTACTACTACTACTACTACTACTACTACTACTACTACTACTACTACTACTACTACTACTACTACTACTACTACTACTACTA
>JAAUYG010213596.1_pt1 | contig 11024 bp, 11 predicted proteins | sample 7278091 | NCBI WGS metagenome assembly JAAUYG01 (sample SAMN14350201, study PRJNA611818) | marine sediment metagenome | isolation source: surface marine sediment (0.6m) | place: French Polynesia: Moorea | collected 2018-08
CCCCCCCCCCCCCCCCCCCCCCCCCCCCCCCCCCCCCCCCCCCCCCCCCCCCCCCCCCCCCCCCCCAGGTCCAGAGGCGTATGCTTGTTGTTTTGTGACATCAAAGCATACCATTGGCGTAACTTTGATAGTGTACACTTGCAAAAGATCCACCACAACCACCAGCACTCCAGTACTCTTGTAAGGCTCACTCTTCCCTGACCCCACAGGGCCGTGTACCGCCTATGATGTCACACAACGGCCGTAAAGTCTGTTGTACGCTGTTGAACAAAGTCACTCTTGTGATCTTTATTTCGGCTCAAGTTCGACGGATGCACCCGTCATTCAACATAAAGAGTATAGTTGCAACAAATGTTGCCTCGACTGACAGATCGTCGGTTTGGCCTAAAAAAACATCTATGCTTGGTTTTGCTGGGAATTCGTAATTATGCGAGAAATGGTGGCAGTTAATCCTTGGGTGTGTTGATGTGGGAAGATTAATGCTGTAAAAAGCCGGCGGGATCAACCGCCCAAGCTGTGGTTTGGACAGTATTTTGTGCTATGGAATATTGATTTTATAGACTATCTATGTGGTGATACTCTAGTGTTCATTGTCCGTGCCATACAGGTCCGTGCTGAGCTCAAGCACCGAAACCCAGCACGGTCAACGCTGTGACCCGTAAACAAAATTCAACACTTTTCAAAAATGGTTTACGACATAATAATAACTGGAAAATCCACATGCATCATCGGCCAAAATGGTTGCAACATGCCATTTAAATGTACAATTTTAGGTATACGGTTTAGAATGGAAAGATTTGGTCGCAAATGTATCTAAATAAGTCTGATTATGGACCCTCACTTGTCATGCATGTTTTAAAAGCTGTGCTACTTGGATGAATACATATATTCATCGAGAGGGTTTAAAATAATGTCACCTGTGTATGTGTGGCAGCCATTTGGGGTAATGCTTTATAACCTATATGACATACATTGTACACATGTATATGGCGTGTTCTATTGGAAGTCTTTAAAAGCTATTGTATCCCGTGTTGTTATTGTTCCAGACTTGGCCGTCAAATAGTTTACTTGTATACTTGTATTTGGTACGAAATGCTAGCTTAAGTATTGATTCTTGTCATATTTTGCCACGTCGAAGTCGGACTACTTGCGCTTGTACTCGACATCTATATACTTGAAATTATCAACTACTTGTACAAGTGGTCATCAAGTACAACTAAAGTGTGATGGCTTGACCCAATATCATAGGGATCGTGTTAAAGAACTAGGGTTGTATTATTATTCAAATATCTTAGTAGTAGTAAAAGCAGTAGTCAGTAATACTAGTAAGTAGGAGTAGCAGTAGGAGTGATAGTAGTAGTAGCAGCAACAGCATCAGCATCAGGAGCAGCAGCAGCAGTAGTAGTAGTAGTAGCAGCAGCAGCAGCAGCAGTAAACTATATTGAAATGTAAGTTACAGAAATGTGGTCTTTCATAAAACTCTGCATAAAGAAACCCATTGTTGGTTTAGTTTTTGAATGTTCTAATGCAGCCGTAATGTTTTTACACAGACTACGTGTATCATGTGCGCTTATGATTCTTTCATCGTATGTCTTATTTATTCAGTTTCGCCCCTGCCGTTAAAGATAGCAAATGGCTACTTGTATTGTTTCCTGCTGTTGCCTCTTACGTCATTGTAAATATGATGAAAAAAAGGTACAACTTCACAGCAGTAGAAAATAAAGATGCCCAGAGAGTAAGAAAATCTCCCGTAACATCTTTCCTTTTATGTGCTGCTTTAGGAGCTCTGTCTTAGGTTAGAGGATGTAACATGCATGTATATTCTACAGGAGGACTGTCAGGCAAAAATAAAATCACAGAACCAAATTCATCAACCTCATTCAAGTAGATAATCCTGTCTACTGGATATACACAATACTAGGTTATTACTTATTCCAGTTGTAATATCTCATAAAATTATTCTTTGGTGAGCATGTATTGGAGTAAGTTAAATTTACTTGTACCTGCCCTTGAAAACAAGTACGTGTATTTGCCATATTCACTGAATACTAGTAATGTACTAGGTGGTTCATAAACATATTTGTACTTGGCTCAGGTATGTGTTTCAGTGCTTGACGCCGGGACTGTCTGGTTCTGTGAGATAAATCAAGATAGGGTAACGTAAGATAGGGTAAAGTAAGATAAGTTTTTTTTACAAATAAAATTGTGCAATATACGTACAGAGAGATTAACAGGGGATATGATTATAAATCAGGTAACAAGCCATTGTGAAGTCGATGTATTTGTGTGACTATGTACGGTAAAGTCAGACACGGTTAATTACACTACTTATATGATTTAGGTAATATCAGATAGGGTAGGATCGGATGAGATACGATAAGAGAATCCATTCAGGATGGGCTATAAGTGGCAATACTAGTAATCCATTTTCCAACTACCGCTATGGGACTGTTCATTGGGGTGTTCACACGGCTATGTACATTATATATGCTGTAGTACCATGTGTCTTGCAAGGGAGATAGGTCGTTCTTCTCCATGGCTGGTCAGTATTACTTATACCAATGGGACTGTTTTCTATGAGTTGAGGTCAGCGTGTCAAGGGAGTCAGGCCAGGTTGCCATGGCAACACGGGCCGGTTAGATACTGGCAACTGATGTGGTGCTCTGCGTAATGTGTTAAATGTACTTGTGCGTGTCGTCGTAATGTAAATACGCGTGTAATTAATTACCTGAGCAAAAAAGAAAAATGCAAGGAATATGATAAATGTTTGTTAAGGTGAGGAAGAAAGATACACATGAGATATTCGTCAATGTTATGTGGGGAGTTGTATAAGTATTACACAGTGCGTCATATGTTCGGAAGTACGACTCAAAAGTATATAGTTTGTATAATTGTCTGTTTCAATTGCGTGCTCGGAGAACATTTTTGGCGTGTTAATAAGAAGATGGGTCGAATGTCTGCGAGTGTATAAATCGGGATGCAACCATGGCATGACTGAATCGAAAGCATTTTGACTGGTTGTTTATGTGTGTTGCATCTTCGCCTCTATGTTTTGAGATCGGGTTGGGTGATCCACATTGATAGTATTGCAGGCGTGTGGTTAGTCATATTTAGCCTAAAATCCTTCAGCGGTCAAGCCTGACTCGGCCTGGTACGTCGTTAACATGATAGTTGCTGTGTAGGCGATTGCCGACAGCATTAACTCTACCGTAATCTCTCCCCCTTTTCTCACTCTAGCTGGTATATATAATAGTCCTACCATGGCTGGGTAGACAGGGTTGGCTAAGCTTAGAGTTTTCTTTTTTCACTCAATTATCTATCTAGTACGTTTAACTTAACGGCTAATATTATGCATGCATACCGTAGATGACATCTTCCATGCAGGAATATTTATCCACAGTGGGCGCTAGGAGTTAGGGGAAAGGAACAATTTATCTTGTTAATTGTCTGTCGAAGTTCGTCACTACAACTTTTCTTTTATCTGTCCCGAAGATGCGTAATATGTCAATGATTTACCAGAGGATACCCGATTGCAAAATAAAACAAAGATCTACATGTAGTGTTGCCTTGATATTCAATGTTGAACTTATGCCAACTGAAAATGTACCTGTCAAACAGCACTCCACCCAAAAGTGTTAGACCAATAAATGCCACTGGGCCTTTTTACTACTCTGAGCAATTAGTCGGGTTGAGTGCGCTGTCTAAATTCCAATATCCTAAAATCTACATGTAAAGACTAATTTTTGTATGAATTGATCACTTATTGGCATGCTGAATCCGGTGGCTCAGCCGAAACTACACTGCGTTGCTCTACGGGAAGAAATTAGGACCCATGCAAATAAAATTATATAAAAGAAAGATGCCTGAATTTTATGAAAATATGACTTGTGGCACTAGAATAGATGGCCTGGGGGTGGGGTGGGGGGTTAACAGTGGATCGGCATAGCTTATAGACACGTAGTAGTAGTAGTAGTAGTAGTAGTAGTAGTAGTAGTAGTAGTAGTAGTAGTAGTAGTAGTAGTGTAGTAGTAGTAATAATAATAATAATAATAATAGTAGTAGTAGTAGTAGTAGTAGTAGTAGTAGTAGTAGTAGTAGTAGTAGTAGTACTAGTAGTAGTAGTAGAAAGAGGAGGAGGAGGGGTGGAGAAGGAGAAGGAGGAGGAGGAGCAGTAGCAGCAGCAGCAGCAGTAGGAGGAGCAGCAGCAGCCAAAGTTAAAGTCGCAAGGCAAAAAGATGAGATTTTGGCTCAAATTTTGACTTGACACTTTTCAAGATCTCCGCCCCCCAGGTTTTCACAGAATGTGTATAAGGATGCATATTTTGTTTAGCCCTTTTGCAATATACTGATCATGAGATGTTTTGGTCAAAACTTTGTACATGAATATATCGGTTGTTAGTTGATAAATATCAGTTTTTTTCAGTATATTAAATTTGGGGCAAGATGGATCAGCCAAAGAAAAATACTTCTCAATAACACTGACAGCTGTCTCTTATTACAATAATATTCTTCATGTTTGTTTGGAAGTGTAAAACACCTAAAAAAATAATCTTGAATAAACCCATGTATAGTACAAAGAAAGCAGCTCAAACTTATTTGGCGTTAAGCGGAATTATTTTGATATGTTACTGATGCCAAGTTGATTTTACGTAGCTTTATATGTTCACTGAAATTTAGATTGGAAAACACCCATGCCTTAAAATACTTAAAACAATAATTAAAAGGGTTTTATTTTCTTGTGCTTCGCACACATCTATGATGTTTAGCTACAGCGTGCACAATATCAGGGCTGTACAAACGCGACAGGTGCAAGATTTACAACACGGAACGACATAAAATAGCAATATATACTCTTGATTGACTAAATGTGCCGACACACAGTGATAGCGACCCTGTATCCTAACGTCACCATGACCAGATAATATCATGAGGTAAGCACATGGCTGAATACAATTTCAAGGACACCGTTCACATGCAGTGGCGGCGAGTTGGCCACGTTGTAACCATGCTGTCTTCGCGTGAGTCTTTAATAAATTGCCTAAGGCGAAAAGAAGGAACGGAAAAAGCTAAAACTAATAAGAACGCTGTTAGGTTTATGGCGTACACACGTTTAGGTTTCGTAACACAGTAAATCACTGGAGCGTGACACGGTGTCCCAAGCAACATCAGACAGACAGTGCGCCCCCCAAAAGCATAATTAAAACGACAATCAAAATACCACTGTCGTCCGTCATCACTGTAAAGTAACACTGTAATTATTCTGGGTTGTTCCAGCCAAGAGAGAACGCATTAAGAGTTCTTTAACTGTCGGAGCTAAATCAGATTTCAAAACATATTTATCTATTCTTTTCATGCGTGGTTGGGTTTTTTATACTCAAATAAACAAGAGTCAAGAAAATGTATTCACCACGGGACTTAAATTCGTATTTGCAGGGGAAGGGTTTCGATCCACTCCGTCAGTGACGTACCGATTTACATGTAGACATATCCTTAAAGCAAAATGATGTATCTCATACATATATTATAACAGTGTAAAAATACAGATGTAGACAGGGACTCATTTTTTGAAAAGTATTATAACGTAAAACTGGTGTGAAATATAGAATTGACAGATCTCTCTAATGTGGTAAGTGACATGTATAATTTTATCGCGATAATGTACACTCTGCTTTTCACTGCATTTATTTTTTTATTACAAAATGTGATTCCGCCTGGTTAATCTTCAACTGATTCAATTTGTCTGTGACTGAATCAGTCGGTCACTTGTTGTGAAGTTACTTTAGATTATTCATGGAGTCATTTAACTCCGTACGTGTGGAGATGGATATTAATGTCTCGAAAGTGCAGAAGTGTTTGCGCGTTCCTGTTACCGGTTTTATTTACATCTCATCCTTTCTTTCCGTTGAAGAATTAAATTATGCTATCGCCTGGTGCGTGCGCATGAATCGTGTCGGTTCAAAGATGCAATATAATCATGGTTAAACACAGAACCTTGTAATCATCGTTTTCTTGCATTAGGTCGACCAGGAAACAACAAAACCTTCCTTAATATCGATTTTCAATAATATCCAGAGCTACATACGTACATTAAGTGTAAACTGTTAGGAGATAGGCTTACCAAAGTAAAAACTTCTATACAAAACGCTAGTCTATGTGTCGAGTGTCCCCCAGCGGCCCCTTGTCAGGCTAACTTTTGTGTGCCGTCTCAATGGTGACACCTTTCATTTGTGTGTATACAAACTCAGATTACAGTTGGATTGTCCCCACCTGAGTCATGGGAAAACCCAGCTAGAGGGATATCCCGTGAACGTATTCAGTCACAAAAACTTTCATCTGTTTACAATAGAACCGGGATTTGCTTTTGAGTAGTCTCGGTTGAAGTAGATTTACTTCCTCTGAAGCTTATTCACCGGAAGTACAGCCTCGTCAGCCAGCTGTACTTGGTTAAAAACTGTCGACTTTTGTATGTTATAATATTGTGTACAGTTGACAGCCTCTGGCTTTTATTTTAGCGATGGCCTTAGATTGTATGTGGTATATTGGTGTTTGTTTATTTTGTATTTATGTATTTAGTACAATCGCAAATATTAAACTTACCTATTAGCCCAGGGCATCTGTGCATGCCACATATCTCTAGTAATAAATCCGGGTATAATCTAAGTGGCAAAAGTCATTCTTTGTAAGCGTAACGTATATTAACAGCACCAAGAATATGGAATGCTCTGTTCAGACATTATAAAGGGAGAATAGTACACCGAGCTTGAATCGAAGCTCTCTCTGACCAATTAAGTTCATGTCGTAACGAACACTGGTATGTATGTGGTAGCGAATATTGGTATATGTTTTGGTGGAAATTGGTATATACGTGATAGTAAAAATTGGTATATATGCGATAGCAAACATTGGTGTATCTATGGTAGTGATATGGTAGCGATTTGTATATATTTGGTAATGAAATTGTTGTGTGCGGTTGTCAACATCGACATGGATGGTAGTGTACGAAACGACGGATAGGAGGAAAGAAGGCAAAATATCTTGCTATGTGGCGAGTACATATTTGTGGAAGACAAGATCACACCGTTAGTCAACAGTCGTCCGCAATTTCTCTTTGTCATTTACCTGTGTGCCAACGCGCCCCACCCACAGCGCATCCTATTTTGGTCCATACATGCTAGTAAGATGGTACAGAACGAGACTGACTGTGATCCGAATATTACCCCAGTAAAACCTGTCTTGAGAGGTTGCACATTGCTGAAAGCGGCTTTACATTTCATTTTAATACCTGTCACCACAAATCACCTGTCTTCAGAGGTCATATATATGCCCACCGAGGTCGTCTTTAAAGACGGGTTTGACTGCAGTTGGTACTACTGTGTGATAGGACTTATGGTGGCCTACACGTGTATTGAACAAAGTGTATCAAGCTGGTACGCAGTGTATCTCCTATTACAGAAACAGCGAGCTGCTAGTGTACGCAATCTTTTACGTTTTGACGCAATTTCGTAAATTATATATCACATGCAGATAGTATTCCTATGTGATATTTAAACAGTGCTTGAACATCCCTTCCCTTTCTGGCATACAATATTCATTCCCTGTCTGGCATGTATAGCCCTGCCCTGTCTGGCATACATAGCTCGCCCCTGTCTGGCATGCATAGCCCTGTCCTGTCTGGCACACAGTATCCTTTTTTCTGTCTGGCATACATGGCCCTGCCCTGTTTGGCATAAAATATTCTTGCCCTGCCCTTTCTTGAGTTCGTCTTTCGATGAAAATTTTTTTATAACTAACATCAAACTGAAATGAAGCAAAGCAGAATCTGTTATTAGGTAGCCAGGCTATAACACAAGATACCCATCAATTTTCAAACTTCTTTTCTGTGCTTCACACATATTGCTCCCATATATATCAACTATCAAGGTGTTACATCTGCATTTAAGTTGGAGGGGCGAGGCTGTCATATTGGTCTTTTTGTGGTGGCTGATGCTTGTAAATTGCTATTCTTTCCGTCGTCTTTTTGGTATCAGGAAGTGCAGTATATGCCCCCAAGAGTGGAGGGGGGGGGGGTGAATCAGGCTTATAGTCGGCTTTCAACCACTCATGGTCATATCACCGACTGCAAGTGGGATTCGCTGGTGTATGCGTGTAAGTTATGTGGACCTGTCTTGTTTGGGCCGAACAATCTACGCCCGACAGTTTTTGGGTGCCAAGCCACCGATTCCCCCAAGAGTCAAGCAGGAGTGGGTAGAGTGGAGTGCACTAAGAGTGGGTAGACCGTTAAAGGGGCTGCTCCAGGTCATAACAAGTGCTAAAAAGATTTTAGTTGTTGGACTGTGGAATGTGGAAGCCCTGGGTTACTGTTTCTACTATATTTTCAATTTTTAATTTTCTGTGGTCACAATGTTAAATTTCTATCTTTTAAAATAAAAATTCCAAGAAGTAAATTTAGTGAGAACGGTCACCGTCAGAAAAAAAAATTATAAAAAGTCTAGTTTAAAAAGAAGCAATTACATGTACTGTCGAAGCAGTAGCCTTTTCAAAATCATACTTTGGGTATATCTCATAAAGGAGCCGGATTAGGCTATCTGCCACTATTAAACACAAAAAGAAAATCGTATTATATATGGGGAGTCCAATTGAATGATCAGATTTGAGTAACCTTGTAATCTCACACTCGGATTTTGAATGCTTATTTCTGGCGAAGGGGCTGAGTATGCTACTTTTAAGCACTATAGGGAATTGTCAATGGGGAGTTCAGCATCATCATCAGATTTGAATTTGAATGACCTTAAAAAAAGTCAAGTTCAAGATCATTCAGATTTTAAATGGCAGGAGATTTGCACGTTATGCAGATATGTGCCACCAACATTTTAGATGTCACACAGGGACGATTTGTATGTGCACCGGAGTTTCCGGTGTCATAGCGTTCTTTCTGGGTTGGCATTATTTTCACTTTGTGGTAAATAAATGTCTCTGATCAAAATATCTCAACAAGTATTTTTAACAAATCAGCTTTATTTTTCGGTGGGAGACTTTCCTCTGACCCAAAGGAAGAGATGATTTGATTTTGAAAAAAAAAGTCGCTCTAGGGTGAGTTTAGGGGTCGGGTGTCGGAAATAGTCTCTCAGTGACAAGCAATAGAATATTTTGAAGTGGCCATAGATTACGGTTAAATAACAGGACTTCCATAAACTATACATGCATATGGTATTACTTAGAGTAAATATACGATGTCACAGAAGAGACGTTGTTGTTGTTCGGCGCTTTTCGTTGTCCCATCAGTCTTTCATGCTAAACCCAGCCAACTTTGCCCAAGTCGCTCAGATTTTGAAGGCTTGTATTTCGTAAAGGAGCCGATTTAGGCCACATGTCACTAATATTACACAACACTAGTAGGAAGTCATATATGCGAATCGAACTGGTCCATCAGATTCGATCTTGGGTGACTTTGGCATTGCATGCTACTATTAAACACTAATAGGAAGTCATACATAGGACGTCCAACGGAGATCCTTCATGGTCACCCAAGATTAAATCTAATGGGGCAGCCCATAGATAACCTTTTTAAAATTATTAATGGCTAATAGTAACCCAATAGTACATGTAATGGTCTAAAAGTAAATTCACCTATCATTGGGCCAAAATATCGGTCCCCACCACCCAACCACACGCATCGAGGGCGATTCGGGAAGGCTCCCATAAATTCAAGTTGATTAGTTCATCTGTTTTAAAGATATTTTGTTCACGAACACACAGACAGAATCAACACAAGAAACTCCACCCAGCAGAAGTAACGGGTTATAACGAGGTATGAGACTGGCAGGAAAAGAGGTGGAAAGGGTCTTGGTTCAAAACTACGATGTGCTTTTAAAGTTGTCAGGCCAATTGAATTCAGGGTGAAACTGAAGAACCTCATGTAAACAGGTCTACATTAAACACAGTGAACAGGTTTAAGACACCCGCCTTAGCTTTCCTTTATGAGAAAATCTATTGAAAGCTGAAAGAACAAAAATGTAACAAAGTTGTGTCAGTCGATCCTTTCAGTAAGTTCAGACAGCGTGGAAACCATAGAAACTGGATGGAGACCGAAGAAGCGCCCGCTTCTTGGAAAGACAGAGCTGAGATTAAAGCACGAAGTCACACGTGTAGAATAAATGGATGTGACGTAGAAAACTAAAAAAGAATCGTGAACTACGGAGGACCACAAGTACAATGTGATCCTCTGATATGCACACTCCGGCCCTGTCGAGTAGTTTTTCTTTTTTGCCGAGCATTTCCTTCTCTGCAGAGTAGTTTTCCTTCTCTGCAGAGTAACTTTTCTACTCTGCCGAGCATACTTTTCTTCTCTGCTGAGCATTTTCCTTCTCTGCCGAGCATTTTTTCTCCTCGGCCGAGCATTTTCCTTCTCTGCCGAGCAGTATTTCTCCTCGGTCGAGCATTTTCCTTCTCTGCCGAACATTTTTCTTCTCAGTGCAGAACATTTTACTTCTCTGCCGATCGGTTTTTCTCCTCTGCCGAGCATTTTCCTTCTCTGCCCGAGCATTTCATTCTCAGTGCCGAGCAGTTTTCTTTTCTGTCGAGCATTTACCTTCTCTGCCGGGCAGAGCAGGAGTGCGCATTTCAGAGAAGCATTGTACTTGTGGGCCGCCGTAGTGCTTATAGTTGTCGCCCTGGAAAGCCTGTTGGGGAACCCCACTGAAAATTGGCCAGGCTTTGTGTGAACAAGGAAGAGATGGACATGCCCAGGTATTGTCGGGGCCAGGCTCAGGTCGTATATGATTAAAAGGGGGAATACCCCTCAGGGGCGGATCTAGGTTTTGGCTGAAGGGGGGGTTGAACCAGCAGTTGGTAGGGGGGTCCGGGGGCATGCCCCCCCGGAAAATTTTGAAATAAATGGTGCGTTTTCCTGCAATCTGAGGGCACCTTTGCATGAATTCAAGATGCTTTTCTGGGTTTCTAGAATATAAATTTTAAGTAATTAAAGTTTGAAGATCCAACATACCAGGTTCTAACTGGATTAGGTC
>JAAUYG010003142.1_pt1 | contig 11023 bp, 2 predicted proteins | sample 7278091 | NCBI WGS metagenome assembly JAAUYG01 (sample SAMN14350201, study PRJNA611818) | marine sediment metagenome | isolation source: surface marine sediment (0.6m) | place: French Polynesia: Moorea | collected 2018-08
CATGGCTTAACGACTGGCATACATTTAGATATACATAGCTTAACGACTGGCATATATTTAGATATACATGGCTTAACGACTGGCATACAGTTAGATACATATGGCTTAACGACTGGCATACACTTAGATATACATGGCTTAACGACTGGCATACATTTAGATACACATGGCTTAACGTGGCATACATTTAGATAAACCTGGCTTAACGAGTAATCCCAGGTAGCACGACGATAAATCACTGTAGACAATGCGTGACGAATATTCCTGTAAGACTTAGATCCTATCAGTGTCTACACCTAATAATTGAATGCAGTCAACTACTTCAAGAAAACAAGCTTCTGATAACTGCAGGGTTTCTTTATCGTATTGCCGCAAAGAAAATAAAATGAAATTTGGATGGATTCGCTTGTATCAAATTACCGTTGAACCATCAAGCTTCAGGACGGTTTCAGGATAGCTATAACACCCACAAACGTACTGTGAAAAGCAGAACCTATTATCGTCTGAAATGAAATGAAACAATTTTATACCTTTTCCATCTTATGCGATAGGTCATTTTTAAACATATTGTACATAACAGGCCCCAATGACGGAACCTTGAGCTGTCCCTATTGTAACCCTTGCTCAGTCACTCATTGTTTAAATGCGTCCCTGAGTTAAATCTGATTAAAATGTCGGTGTGCTTCATTCTAAGAGCAGCCGTTTTACAAGTTAGAGGCCAGTTTCAGACAATAACACCAAAGAGATCCAAAATGACATCTAACACTGGAAGTTCAAAGGTGCCCCATATCTGTGTTGCTGGTGTGCCGGAATCCTAAATTTCTGTTTCTCTATACGGTCTAAACCTTTTCAAGTCACTGCCATTTTGAAACATGCACGGATTGACCCCATATATCAGTGAACACTATGACATCTGATATCTTATTGCAATGTTGCTAATACCCCCCAGCATCCCAAATTTCAGTCCATTTCACTCTAGAGTGAACGGTTTTTCGAAGTACGGATATTTTTTGACACACCTACAAATGCACCAACTGACCTTGAGCACTAGAAGGTAAAGGGTACCCAATACATGTATGTGTGCGTCAGTGTACCTGAGTCAGTAATATCGCAGGGTATGCCTCTATCACCAAGCACTATATAATGTTAATCTCACTAAACACCATGTTAATTATTATTATAGACGGTACTGTTAAACTTCAACATTTACTAAAACTTAAATAGGTGAAATTTCAAAACATGCAAGGAGTGTTGAGTAGTGGAGACCATTGAGATGAAAATTTTAGGAAAACTTTGAAGTATTTCGGAAGCAACAGTAATTGATGAAGCATTCTGAAAATGCATTTTGGGGGAAATATGTAAGTTCAGCAAATGACCCCAAAATGACTTTGACATGACCGAGGTCAAAAGTGCCTTTTAATGCCTTTTGTAATTATCGCCCAGGCCCAAACTTCCTTCTGATTTTCTTAATGAATTTGGCATACATTATCTATCGTCCTGGTTGATGAAATTAATATACATTGACCATAATCCTCGTTAGTGAATTTGGCATACTTTGGCTAACGTTCTGGTTAATGAATTTGGCATACATCGACCATCATCTTGTATTTGGCATGCATTTGCTATCATCCTCGTTAATGACTTTGACATACATTAGCTATCGTCCCGGTTAAAAAAAGTGTAGCACATATTGGCTATCGTATTTGTTAACTAATTTGGCAAAGTTGATGGGTTGCATACTTTGTAGAACTCCGATCTCATATACATAGTGCATTTATAACAATACATGCAAGCTTTTAATTAATTTTACTATCTGTCATTAGGGGCTTCGCATTTAATGAGATAAATCTGGCGTGACTGACCTTAATTTTGATATATGACGGTGAAAATACCTCAGCTCTTCTCATCTCTAAGCCCGATTAAAGGACACATTACTTCTTGAAACCCTAGGTTTTGTAACTCAGCTTTGAACTGCTGACCAAAACTAAGTACTGTCATCGAGTAGGCGCCCGTCGTCCGCCATCCGTCCGTCGTCCGTCTGCTGTCCGTCTGTAAAAGTTATGAAGCAGATTAACGCCAGTTGGTGGAAAGGTGCCTATCCACCATATCCGCAAGCCGTTTTTGTTGCTTTTTTAATTATGTTTCTTTAATTGTTACGATCATTTTTTAAGTTTCCGTTAACATAGGACAATGTGAAGTATAATGTGCAAATAACATACCCTCTGCAAGTACGCAGTCTCTACCAAAAATATTAAAAGAATTTTGTGAAATTTGACAATATGAATTCTTAACATTTTTCGTTTTTCTTTTTTTTTTTAAATTTTCTGGTAGTCAATGTTGAAAATATAAAATACGCTATATCTTGAAGACAGCTGATCGTGAAGCGAAAAGGAGCGAAATCTGGGCCTTGGGGTAGGTATTTGGTGTATGCCGTGCACTTTTGACCATTAAGTGTTCAAGGTTAGTCCGAGTTCCTTCGGTACAGTTCCTATTTTTCCGATATTCGACAACATGGTATCTTGAAAATGGATGGTCGTAGAAAGGACCAAAATTTGGTCCACTGGGGTAGGGACTTATTTTATACAGGGTACTTTTCACAGTAAAATGTTTCAGGTCATTCCGTACATTTCCGATTTCGGCAGCCTTGTATCTCGAAAATGGCCGTAAGTACTTGGTGTATACAGGGTACCTTTGACAGTTTAGTGTTTAAAGTTAGTCTTAGGTCACCGAGTGCATTTCTGATTTTCTGATTTTCACCTTCAAGTTGTATCTTAAAAACGGCTAATCGTAGAGTGAAATGGACCAAAATGTGGGCTTAAGGGGTACGTGCTTACATATAGCTTTTACAGGGTGCTTTTGAAGTTAAGTGTTTAAGGCCAGGCTGACGTCATTCGGTGCATTTCCGATTTGCGCCAGCCTTGTGTTATGTATGTTATTTTTACTCCATCAATGTTACGTATACTGTCAGGGATATATAAATGATCCTTAGATTTTCGTCCTCGTATAAGCACTGTCCTATCTCATAAAAGGGGGAATACCTAATCACCTGTCATGCCTTCAGGGGAATCGGTCAGTGGTTGCGTACTCGCACACCAGCGTCTAATAATAATCTGTTCACGGGAATGGAAACTGCAATATGCCCTTTACTGCATATATATTAAATAAAGAGCGAACCAATCAACTATGTAATGACAGAGAGGCGCTAACGTATGTTCAATTATCCACACAATATTCCGACACCCATATACCCTTGTTTGTACACATAACCCTAATATCACTTGCTTCACTGTGTAATGGGAGAGTGAATAATTCAAATGGACGGGGACTAATTATCTCACATGTAAATAGGGAACAGTAATGATACACATGATCTTACCTTATCCTAGAATGCCTCACCTTGCTTCACAAACGTTACACGTATTTTCTTCTCCTTGTCAAGGCCCTAAGCTCCTGATTCTTCCAACTGTCTGTCTCCCTCTACACGTGGTCCCTTCTCTCTGAGCCTTTCTTCCCCCAATCCTGAACTTAATCATTGGCCGGCAGCCCTAGCCAATCACACTGCCCTGCTCCCTGGTTTGCTTAACCAGAAGTACCAGTGTGCTGCCGGCTGCATGACTATAAATAACGTTCAAATCAATATTCTGGATTTAACACTGCTGCCTGCCTAATCTGTTCTTTCTAGCTATAGCCTTTCCCTCCTAATAACAATAATTGTCCCAGTGTTCTATTTAATCTGTACATATTACACAATAACTGTCATAACATTAAGATCACCATTAAACACATTTGCACACATATAATATTTATTTTCAGTTGCACACTGAGAACTGCAAGTATAGGCGTATTTGACAAAAACAAATGTAGAGCACACACTAGTGCAGAGACATTGCCTCTGTTAAATACTGACAGTATATTGCACAGTTACACGTTTGGACATTAGACAAGTAACTAACTGAACTCCATATACTTTAGAACACGCCATCATGCAACACTACTAGTACAGTTAGTTGGGTTCTACAACATTTTCTGACAGGATAAAACAGACTAAAGAGAAACAAATATCGTATCATATATAATGCAATATAATATATTGCCACTTTTACCATACTGAAAATATAAATCCATATCCAATGATATCCAGGCGGGCGGCAGGATGCCGGTGCCTGCAATGGCATATGCAGCACAGTGACCGGGGAACCATTTGATGGCCTTTATGCATGTTATATCCAATAATTCAGCAGTCTTTCTGCAACTTGTGTCAAAAATCCACAAAAACATTTGCTGCCACTGCCATTTTTCCCTTCAACCAAGCAATACCAATGCTTGGATTAGCAAATATTTATACCTTAAACTTTGTGTTATATTTCATTTAGAAATGAAAATTTGATCTCTTTCTAGCCAGATGTGTTGTTCGTCCTTCGTTGTCGAAGATGACCATGAGCAAAATCAGTCAGTAGTGCTGCCGATGGTGATGTCATGACTTGCGCGTGACTTGGATTATAGCCAGATAATAATTCCATGACTTTAAAATCTTTCGGGACTGCTGTTTTAAAATACCAAACTATAAACAACTCGAAAAACTCGAAAATACTCAACTCTAAGTTTTGTGTAAAGGCAAATCCTTAGCCAACCAGATTAGTGACTTAAATCAAAAGTGAGACTTAAGTATTTTTGAGATCTAGGCTAAGTTTTGACTTAATGAAACTCTTAAGCAACCACATTGTTCAGATTAATGACTTAATCAAAGTGAGACTTACGTATTTTTGAGATCAATGCTAAGTTTTGACTTAATCAAATTCTTGAGTTAAACTGATATTTCTGGCGAAAACAGCACTTCCACAGATGGACAGATGACATAAATGAGACACAAACTCATTATGCAAACACGATGAAGATTATCTATTTAACTAAGTGCCTTTAATGGCAACGTCTGGTGAATTAAATTACTCTATCTTTTGCCACAAAAACGAAGTATTTTCGAGAAGTCAGTCCCTGATCGTAGATGATGGGATGACAGTTTTGAATTTGATATTTGAGCTGATGTTCGCTCCCAGTTGGCATGCTCATTTCCATATTTGTCAGTGGAATTCAGTCCGTTGCAATCGTTTGATGTTGGATGTGAATGATCTTTGTCTTTTATACATGTAGTTGAAAAGGAGCCAGGAAGTTCAATATCAGGTTTAGTGGTACCTAAACACTGCTAAAATTAATAATATAATATTTACCTCTATGGACCGCGGTTCCTAAAATGCCGGATATAAATTTCTGCATTGCATAACCGACTGTATGCATATGTTATCTTTTATTGCCTAGCGGAATGAGTTGCCAAAATAAACACAAAGACGGCAACCTAAAAATCAAATTACAACCAAATCAAATTAAAATAATAAAACTATTCACCAAGAAATGTTATTATGGTTTAGTCATAATAACAACATTATTACCAAGATAAATGATACCAGATTTTGCTGCATAGATCAAGGAAGTCACTTGTAAAAAGCACATAAAGCAGCACATTACCAACAGGAATGAAGAACAGAGTCCAGATCGTCACAGCAACCTTCACATTTGTCTCAATGGAAACTAGAAACAGTGTAAATATATGGACAAGTAAGAGTGGGCAATACTCTAAATTAAATAAGAGCAGAGCAATTACACTTGTACGAATGGCCTTCTTTTGCCGTAGGCGACTAGCATCTGAGATTACAGATGTTTCATTCAACCCCCGCAGTAGCAAGCCTTGCAAACAGCAAAAGAAAATTAAGATAGTTGCATTTGGGATAATAAAAAGCAGCATATGGAATGGTACATATCTTTCTTCGCGTCTCAAGGACGGGAGAAGAAGACCCAGACCCAAAGCACTTTCTGGCGAGTTGTGGTATTCAGGGAATATCCAAGCAATGCTAGAATAGCCTAGACACATAGAAACAAGAAACCATATCAATATAGAGACCAGAATAGCCCACATGGAAATGTCTTGTGCCTTGAATGGATATACCGTGCCTATGACTCTTACGAATGATATCAGAAGACACAGAAACGGAGTAGTTTGAAAGAAAGCATAAGACAGAATATTAAGTAGACTACATACTGTGTGCTGTCTCCATGTCTCATCGAAGAAAGAGTAATAGTTTGAAGATAAGCTATCAATGGATAATATTATAAAGAAATATATGCAAATATACATTTTTGATGCCAGTAGCAGCAACAATAGAACGGCGTATATGCTCTTGCTGTTTCCTCTAACTCTGATCTGATGAATGTACCAAGCCACTGCTGGGAAAACCAATGAAGAAACAATTATTCCAGCATACCAAAGTATTTTTCTCAGATGTGAGGAATCAAATAGCCTTGAGCATGACGACAAAGCTGTAAGTTTGACTTTTGGATAGCAGTTGAGTTCTTTGGGAACATTGCAACAAATCCGATATGGAAATGTGTTTAAAGTTTTCAAATACTGTAAACTATTAGCAAAAATATTTTCATCTATCACGGATAGATGATTATAACTGACATCAAGTTCTTTCAGACTCAAGCCACATAGAATATTTTCCCCAAGATGAGTCAATTTGTTATAAGACATATTCAGGATCTCCAATTTGTACATTTTTTTGAAAGTACAGTGTGAAATAAGTTGGATGCTATTATGGTCTAGTTTTAGATGCCTCAATAGATTGAGTCCAATGAAGGTGTCAGGACTCACTGACTCCAAAAAATTTTGACTCAAATCCATTTTGTCCAAGTTATGTAAAGTAAAAAATGTTTTTGGTCCAAAACTTTTCAGGCTATTGGAACTCAAGTTGAGATTCTTAAGAAAAAGAAATCTTGATAGATCTTCTTTCTGAAGTTGGTCAAGGCTAGCATTTGTGATCCGTAAATCAAGCAAAAATGTAATTCCTTCCCTAAAATTAATCTTATTGATATTAATTTGGATGCTGTCTAATAAAAGAAACCGTAAAGCAGACGGCAATTGAGGAAGTTCGCCTACCTCCGAGGATTTGCAAGATATAGCATATCCCAAACACAAACAAAACGGTGGACATCTTGGAACATCCATCAAAGCTTTGTCATCTTTGGAAATAGGACACTTTACATGTTCCCTCCAGACATCATATTGGTGGACACATATCTTGTCATGCCGGCATAGCAAAAATCCTGGACATGATAAAGACTGACATTGCATTTCGTCCTCACCATCTGGGCAGTCGTGCTTACCATCACAAACTGAATGTATGTGAATGCAATAGGCATCCGGGCATTTGAACTGGGATGGACAGCTATGATACTGACAGTTAGACAGATGCCCACCATTTCTGCAACCAACCGTATCTGACTGATGCAACTCGTGTATGCAATATAAATGACGTGGATAACAAACCCTTGGAAAGTTTTGAACACACGTGGTTTCTTCTGGACTATCGCACAAGGACACATTTGTGGAGTACGTTGTCTTGCTCCCTTTCTTGAGGAAGTTATGATACTCCTCCTCGTCACTTTGGTCCACGCAGTCGGGAACCAGATCATTTTTTAGATTCAGTGGAATGGTTTTGCCCCCGTCACAGTGAAATTCTTTCAAAAAAGGGCCAGTATCATCTGCTAAATTTAGTGTGTCAATATGCTGTGTAATATGCCTTAGACTCGAACTGCGAAGATAGTAAAACTCACATACCTCTTCATCCTCATCATTTGGACAGTCATTAACCCCATCACATAGTCGAGACCAAGGAATGCATCCTGCTAATGTGCAGTGAAAGTATAAATCACTGCAAGTACAATCAGGTGAAGAGCAGGACGCAAAGCAATCTTTCATTCCAGTTTCATTATTACGAGCAGCAAACGTGCAGACATGATTACAGTCGACCTCATCAGTGCTATCTGGACAATCCGTTACACCATCGCAAACATAATGCTCCAGGATGCAAGTACCATCATAACAGGTAAAATGTCCACTCAAACACCCGCTACTAGCTGGTGATAAAGGAATCTCACAGACCACATGAACTGCACCAGTGCCCTGCATTCTACCCTTCGCATAATCTATTTCCACGTGAGTAATAGTAGTCAGTGAAAACCGGAAAATAACAGGCTCTGTGCCGTTCACACTGGCCATTAGCAATTCGTCTGTGAATGCAGATTCGTAATCTGCCAGCCCAGGCCATCTGTGGTTCATTGCCTTCATGAAATTGACAAAAAATATGTCACCTTCACCATACCACAGAGGGTTGTGTAATGCAATGTATTTTTGAGTATGAAATAAGGTGGAGTTTTGTACTAAGCAAATATTGCTAGCGTCATGTACACTTCTCCAAACTGAAGTGTACACCCTAATACACGTACTTGACAGATGTATAGCTTTAAGTGGGCATTCAATGTAGCTTGGAATATGAGCTGTAATTTGCTGCAACATTGAATCTTTATGATTTCCACATATTGTCATCGTGCTGTTCTTTTGTTGTGTGCATGGAATCTTTATCCATTTGGTGATGCCATCTGCAGTGATCGCTGCAGCTGTGCAGTTGACAGTAGGGTCTGCTTGGGGTTCGATGTAGTCGATGCACTGATTACATGCTTTGTGCCGTTCAATAAGAGGTGTTAAATACCAAGTCGCTAAGGCTAAATGTTTAGTATTGATGCGCCGGCGTTCTTCATATGTGGACATGTCCAGAGTGCTGGCTACAGACTGTTTCCACATCTGAAAAGCATACGGTGAGCCGTCTACCCAGTAACGGTTTGTTTGGTTATTCTGAAACACAATATCAGTATTGGTTAGAGTATTTACTGTATGCAATTGATGAAACCACTAATATTTATTTACAGCTTGCTACTATACAATGCCCTTATAGCTGACTAACAAATTTCCAAATGCATCTTGTAGGCCTTCAAAACATTTACAGCATGCTGCACAGATCAGTTATGGTCGATCTCAAATATTAAGGGCGTTTTATATTTGAAAATAAGCATAAAATAAGTGGCAATCAAACTATAAAAAATGAGAAACGAGTTCCATTGACCTTATGATTTGCTTGAGGATAGTGTAGGTATGGTAATTAAAACGTTAGAGAAACGTTCCATCATATCAATTCTGGAAAAGTGAATTACATGACCTCAGTTTGATTTTGAACACTAAAAAGTCAAATGTAACCCATCTTTCTTGCTGGCGCTACTGACTTTAGACTTTCATTCAATTTCACACTATAACCAGTCATATTCGAATTACAGGGCGGTTTGTGATAAATGAATCGAAACTGTATCAAAAATGAGCTTGAACAACACAAGACCGACTTAAGGTAAAGCATATATGCCTAACTATGGTCACTGCTTTCTCTACAGCTAGCCGTTTGACAGATGCATTCTCTTTTTTTATAATAAGTGCAATGAATGACCCCCAAACGACCTTAAACGCTACGAGCTCAAAGGTACTTCAAATGTATTCTACTGGTACCCCAGAGACACACATTTCAAGGCTTAGGCGCGTCATTTTCGAGTTATATGCCACTTTGAGGTAAGTGCAACGAATGATTCCAAAACGATATTGAAAATTACAAGGTCATAGGTACTACAAGTATGTACTATGCTGTACAACACTCACTATTTTTGAGTCGCATGCCATTTGTGAAAACGTGTATTGATTGACCCCCCAAATAACCTTAAACATTACAAGGTCAAAGGTACCTATACATGTTCTACCACTACCCTCGAGTCCCAGGTCACTATATTGCCAGTAATATTCAAGTACCACACCATTTACAAATAAATGTACTGGATGATCCAACTATGACATTGAACACAAGATCAAAGGAACCTATATATGTTCTACTTCATCCAAGTCCTAAGTTTCAATCCGTTTTGCTCTACTATGACTCATACTCTAGTTACTGACCAATTTCAGAAAAATACACCGAATGACCCCAAAATGACTTTGAATTTTGCAATGTTAAAAGTTGCTCATGTGTTTTGCACTAGTATCCATGAGTTCCAAATTTCAGTCTATTTCACTCTATGACTATTCATATTCTAGTAGTCATATTCTAGGTACAGTCCGTTTGAGAAGTGGCGTTTTTAAAAAGAAGCTTTTTGAAATTTTTGGTCCCATAGGGTCCCATGTTAACAAAGAAAGAAAAAAATCCCCAAAATTGGACAATAAAATATTACAAAACCCTAACCAATTTTGTGGACTACTATTAGGATCCTGTAAAAATGTGTGTGTTTGGGGGGGGGGGCAAAAATTTCACAACTACAGGAGTAGCACTTTGAAATTCTTTGCCCTGATAGAAGTCAGTCTTAATGAAAATGGAAAGTAAATTAATTAAACTTTATAAAAATCTAAACTTAAAATAAAAATGTCGGAGGTATGCTGGATAGGTACCTTTCCCAAATGTGGCATTATTTTTTTTTTAAAAAAAAAACGTGTTTTAGAGATTGGAGATAACAGACAGCGACGACTGACGGACACATGTAAAATATGTTAGCCCTACTGGCACAGTCAAACAGGGCTAAAAAAGAATTTTTATGATCTTCATAGTTTTGGTCTTGTAATATTTCAGGCCCTCATAGAGGTAGTAGTCACCAGTTCCCGGCGGACAAAGTGGGAAAGCCCCTTCCTTCGCTGCTCGATGGTCTTTACCATGAGTAAATCGCACCAGTAGTACCAGTAGTTATAGTTATGGATATTTTCGTGCCCCAGTGTCTGTAGGTTTTATGGCCCAGACCCGGTAATAAGGATCTGGGATTTATGGCAGGAATTTAGTGTTAAGGACCGCCGATTAGGGTATCTGCGTCGAAGTAAAAAGCTTGCACCTTGTTGAGCTAGTAGTAAGCTCTATGTAGGTGTATTTTTGTGTAAATATATTTTGCATATTTTAACGTATTGCATTACGTCCTTTTCTGATACCGTGATGCCATGTAACTTACTGTAATAATAATAATAATAATAATAATAATAATAATAATAATAATAATAATAATAATAATAATAATAATAATAATAATAATATGCAGTTCTTATATAGCGCTTTATCCTCGA
>JAAUYG010044472.1_pt1 | contig 11023 bp, 5 predicted proteins | sample 7278091 | NCBI WGS metagenome assembly JAAUYG01 (sample SAMN14350201, study PRJNA611818) | marine sediment metagenome | isolation source: surface marine sediment (0.6m) | place: French Polynesia: Moorea | collected 2018-08
CCCCATGTGTATCCTTTCCATGTTATTGAACCTGCATATAAAGACCACCTGTGTATAAGGACCACATTTTGCTGGTCCCTAGGGTGGTCTTTATATACAAGTTTCACTGTAATTGCAACCATATTCAAACCCATAAATTGATGGGCACAAAATGTGGATGCCACAGGACGTTCAGTTATGTCCGACTTACCTTGGCATCAGATTGGTTACTGGTGAGCCCGTTCTGTACTACAACTCCATTGATAACACACTGAGCCTGGCACGATTGGATCATTGTGGTTATAGGCTGCAATGATGCCACCTCAATCACCTTCGTCACCATCTCCGGCACCTTGCCGTCTGTGCTCTCTCCAACAACTTGGTAACGCACCTCCTGGAAATACAGCACCACAATACATTAATCAAGTACCAGCACATGCATTAAAGTGAGTGCATTAGGCTCGTCAAAACCTCAACTTAAGGTCTACAGATGTCAGCAGGCCAAATGCACAACCAACGAGAATGTCAGAGATTTGGCGCAGGCATTTTCCTTCTACACCGAGACTCGTTCCCTAGAACCGCTGAAAAAGTAGTTGTACCTGTCAATTTCATACAAACCTTGACAGTGGAAGCAGCCAATAGAGCTTGTAGGTTGGTACCATTGAGGACGCAGACATTATCCCGGTTTCCGGTCTTGCTCTCTGGGGAGGTCAGCACCACTTTCTCACACATGTGAGAGAACATCTGCATATGATCACCAATAAAGAAAGTTTTTGGCATGTACGCCAGCTTCTCAGAGTACTGGTCTGCCAGCTCTACGGGCGATGTGATAGCATCGGTCATGATATAGTCCATGAAGGAAGCACCGCTGGTTCCTGGGTACCCCAGCCACATGACCTAAAAGAAACCAGTCAAGCGTCACGACTCCCAGCAAACACTGATTCCACTAGGACAATGGCACAAACATTAAATTCTCTTTTTATAAGAAATTATTTTTCAGGACATGACTATATGGGTTTCAAAAAACGAATGAATGTAGCAATTTAAAAAGAAATTTTGTTATTTAAATGGAAACCGGTTTCATGTCAATGGTTTAGGAAATGCAAGCCATATGCTTGAATCCATATGCTTGAATGTAAAGAGTACACACACTACTACCTCACTAAACATTTAAGGAAATGGCTTGTTCAAAAGTTATAAATATCTTAAAGTTACCTGAATTGGTGCAGGGCGAAGGGCAAATATCTCGTTCCTGGCTCCTTTGGTATAGCCGTTCATGTTAACCAGAATGTGTACGCCATCAGCATGGATTCGGTCTGCAGCTTTTCCATTGCAGGGAATCTACAACCGAACATCAGTGCCCATATTATCCTCTACAATTTGCCAACATGACCAGAGTGCTATTTCTTACGCATGAGATGATGATTACTGGCATGGTTTCATATTCCAAGTTCCTATAACATTCGCTGCCTTCAGAGCATGACAAGATTCTCTCAGATTTTGCTAACTTACTATATTGCTATATACGATCTAAAACAGTGACTGCAGTAGAAAGAACAAAAGTGTTTGGGTACTTTCTTGTGGTTCTGATTGCACATACATATTCAATGTGTTTGACTGGAGAGTAATACTGGAACATGTAGGCTACTAGTGTATACCTGACTCAGATCAATAAAGTGTTCAGCATCCTGCGCGATCTTCGAGCGGAAGTTTGTGCTGTCATCAGCACTGAGGGAATAGCAGAAGACCTCCACATTGTCTCGGTTGTGCATGCCCGGCACGCTCTGCATGAGATGTGACGTTGGGTGATTGCCAAAGTCTGAACTCACATAGCCGATCTTCAAACGGTTCCCGTTCCCAGCCAGCTCCACGGACAGTGGATATGTGGGTTTGTGAAGGACATTAATCTGCAAGTAGAAGCAAAATGATATTGAAATGTGATACCCTGGTATCATACTACAGGCATTCTGCCTATACTTGATATATGCAGCATTATTAGCTCTTCCTGCACAAATGACATACACTACACTTGCAAATCATCTACTCAAATACACACCTTGGAAGGCTAGAACATTTACGTATGTTATAACAAAGTAGCAGACTGTGGAGGTACCGGTATAGCCTACCTTTTCGAGGCAGAGCGCTGCATGTCTGGCGGCGATCCCCTTTCGTTGGCTATGGGTCAAGGGATACAGCATACTGTGGTGAGGGTGTACTGAAGGCAGGCGGTTCTTGTCCAACTGGTCCTGAACGATCACTACGAGTTTCTTCATCCGGGAATCATAGTCACTCCAGTCACACACAATCTGAAGACAGAACATGCAAAATGCGTCGTTATGGTTCAATGAAATTTTGTTCGCTGAAAACAAAGAGTATGGAAAAAGCATATCTACATCATGTGTATCAAAGGCGAACGGCATGAAATAACTTTCATTTGATCGTGGTGTGGTTTCAATTTGTTTGAAACTTATGCAAAGTACTTATGTCCAGTAAACCCTTTGCAGGCTAGTTAGCCAATCAGAGCTGCATTAATTTTGACCTAACAAAGTGCAGTTATATGCAATTTAGCAGTATTGTACTTTTTCCATGTTGTACCCAATTACTGACCAGAAACAGCAGATTTCTTGTAATCGCATACCAGCTATAGTACTGGATGGAAATCATTTGTTACCACTAACCTGCAGACAGTGCGCAAGGTTACAATATGCATCCGGGAAATCTGGCTTCAACTTCAGTGCCGTTTTGTATGAGGCAATTGCATCCGGGATGTTACCCGAGTCCTTATGGATTGACGCGAGGTTGCTGTGTGCGTCGGCAAAGGCTGGGTTGATCTGTATAGCACGTGTGTAGCACTGCAGGGCTCCTTGTATATCCTGCATCTCCTTCAGGGTGTTCCCCATGTTGGAGTAGGCATCAGCGAAGGTTGGAGAAATGCGTATGGCTTCCTTGTAATGCATGAGTGCTTCATGCAGTTTGCCCTGCTGCTGTAATACACTAGCAAGGTTGGAGTGAGCCACTGCAAACTCGGGGTAGATCTGGTACAGGAACAAAACAGAAAGCATATATATTATTTCCAATATGGCTTGTAGTTTCATCTAGCTGAAAATATACAGATACTTAAGTTGAGATATCAGGTCTCAAGAGTTTTATCAGCTTTGTATGAACCCGCTGCTGTGTACCTTGCACCTTTTTAGTATCTCCACACTACACCTGGTGGTATTTAGAGGTCTTGTCTCATTACCTGTGACAAGTCATTTTCTTCCATACACGTACTCACTATCTGTTTGTAAGCGTTTTATTTTCCAAACAGCCAATGACTGGCACTAAGTGAATAGAAGTACCTCCAATGCTTTGGTGTATAGTCTGACCGCCTCCTCGGTGTATCCCTGCTCTCTCTTGATGTTAGCCAAATTGTTAAGGGAATCGGCATGGGTCGGACACAGCTCCAACGCGGTGTTGTAACAGGCCTCAGCTTCAACAACCTGTCCCTTCTCCTTGAGGGCATTAGCGAGGTTGCAGTAGGCATCCGGAAAGTTAGGCTGCAGTTCGATGGCTCGTCTGTATGTGTCAATTGCCAAGTCTATCAGACTGAAAATATAGTAGTACTGAAATTAGCCTTCAATATTAGTCTACTGATTAGCCATTGACAGCCAAGGAATGCAACACTAGCAGTCATGTACAAGCATTATTTTACCCTTAAATGAAGTCCTACGTGCTCCTAGTAAGCAGCTAGGATAGATGTGGTGGGCTACAGAAACCTGATGGCTGAAAAACTTTATTAAATTGCATAAGATGTACAAAATTACCTTTAATTGAACTTACCCCTGCTCATAGTAGACACATGCCAAATTTCCATGCACCACTGCATGGTTGTGACTTAAATTAAGGGCCCGCAAGTATGCCGCCACGGCTCTGCAACAAATTTGAAACAGGCATGAAATGTAAGCAATCTCGACCATGACACAAAGCAACCGTTGTCAGTAAGTACAGAATACACACCTGTCACAAGCCAATGTAAAACCTCACTCACTTGCGAAAAATTTTTGTTCCAGTCGGACTGCCCGATATTCTGTGGCACTGTCTATGGTTATTGTCACTTACTACAGAACAGAACACTGGTCTTTGCCAACTTTCAACCAAGGCCAAGATGTCATATACTGTACTGATATAGCACATTTACGTCCAGTTTTATTATCCATATGGTAATTTGGTGGCAATATGGATCAAGCTTCTATCCCTTGACTAGTTGCCCATTCTTGAATTGCAATATACTTCGGACTTACCTGTCGAATATACGCGCCTCCTTCAAGACATTCCCAAGGTTGATGTAGGCATCCAGGAAGTTTGGATCCAGTGCAACAGCCTAGAATGTTAAGACTTAAGCTGACATTCACTGAACGCACACTACATACTACTCATTATACACACACTGCATACTACCCATTATGCAGAGTGAACAGTCGAAAACCAAACACTGAACAGGATCTCTCAAGATATATATTCAGGAAACACAACCATTGCAGCGAAGTTACCCATAATCATCCAATGGTATCGAATCTTGTCATGATTATAACCCAATGTTACTCCTGATATTCATTCACCCACTCTTACCTTCTCGAAGTGATGGATAGCCAGCCATATTTCTCCTTGAGCATTAAAAACACACCCAAGATTGCTCCAGGCTACTGCAAAGTTGGGTTGTGTTTCAATGGCTTTCAGGTAACAGGCCTGATAAGGGTTGGGTAGGGAAGGAAGGGTAAAGGGAGTGTCCAAGTAGTAATGGACAAGGTTGGGAGAGGAGAGGAGGGAAAAGAAACCATGATTAACGTGTGTGATGCAACATGTGAATAGCAGTGCGACCGCGCGCAACATCAGCACAGCGCAAGATGCCCGAATGGACAATTGAGGGGGAAGATCATCGCAGCGCAGCAAGCAGACTAAATTCAAGCTCAAAATTCAACAGTACATTTACAAAGTCTTCCCAGTACAGCCATCCCTTCTTGTACGCAGAAATTTACAGATGTAAGAAAAGAATTTCATATATGTGAAAGAGCTTGACATTCAGCTGCTCTGGTGTTCGCAGCGCAGGCAGACAAGCTGAAACGCAGCGCAAATCAGGATGCAGCGCAATAACGCAGGCACAAAACATCTGGTCACTCAACCATGAAATGGAAAAAGAAGCACACTGCATTGTTGACATGGGAACTAAGTGAGCTTAAATATTCCTGACAATTACATATACTTTTCCAATGTGCTAAAATGAAAGTGTAGATTAAAGAAACCGAAATCATTTCTCTGGACATTTAATGAGGAGATTTACTGCTGAGATAGTAAGCTTACATATACGGCATACATTACCTGGTACCTCACCCTGGTTTACCTTCTTCCTTCCTACCAGTGGGTGTGACTGTAAGAACAGCTCATTAGCACTGGGCAGGCTTCTCTTACATGTTGACTGTCTCCACGGTAAGGTGGCATTTCATTCCAACAGACAGTTCGTTACAAAATATATCTGACAAGGTGACACGTAGCATTACAGTATCTGGAGGAATAAACCACTTATATCATACCCCAAGGAGGTGGCGTTCAAGTCAACATCCGATAAGCCAAGCCTCGTGCGAGCTCTCCATAGAATTGGCAGGTCAAGTGTGACCCTAAACAACTAATACAAGTGTAAAAGAAAAAGTAAAATAGTATTAGTTATGGCTGTGACATGAATTGGTACAAATCCAAATCGGAAAAACAACTGTAACTATGGCTGATACTTGACTGTTTCAACATGGTTGTACCACCATGGAACTACAACAGAATCTGAACCCCGAGATTTCGTTCAAGCCATGGTTCAGTAGTTTTTAACATCATGCAAATATGATCCTGGAACTTGACATGAGGTATCAGTCTTATAAATGTCTTCATTTATATCACAGTGTAAAGGGCAGGCTCTTTGCCAAACATTTTCTTCATATTTAATATGCAATGTTATGTTCCTGATGCTTATGCTGCTTGGCGAAGGATTCAAAATACTGCGCGCTAACTCTTGTGGTAGAATGGAACTGATATACCAAGCCATTCAAGCAGGACAGGGGGACCCCAATTCAGTATCAGGACCTGCTTTACCCATGATCTTAGGTTAAAACTGCATGTGGGGCATGGTGCATTTGGAAGTTAAACGAACAAAACACGTCTGCTACATGGAACTTCGGCAAAGTACTAATTTCTTGTACATAACCACCAAATAAATATCAGTTCCACATTATCCACAAGAATTACCATTTTGCTGGGAAGGTCAAAAGCCAAAGAGCTTTCAACCTATACATCTATTACACAGTGAGTAGGACATACATATGCATGCCTACTCATAAATTTGGTTGAAACTTGGCAGTACCTGCAAACAAACACTGCCAAGGATTTACCAGGCACGAAAACATGCCCTGCGCCTGATTACAGGCTTCATAGTACCTTGGACTGAGAAGATGAGTTATTATAACCAAACAATCCTCCACCAAACGCAACAAGCAGCAGGAACTTTTCATGATCTTGTAAAATCTGTGTCCACACATAAACCATCTGAACACAAGTCTCTGAGCATCCCAGTTATGGCTTTATCAGTCTTGAAAGTGTTCAAGCTATTGATTCAGATTCATAAAACTGCTAATAAAATAACTGTAAGGCAACAAACCTTTGTGTATGAACAGAATCAGGCCACAACATATTTCTTCACAAATGCCATAGTTTTAGGCACACGCTGCAGAACCAGGGACTAGCTTTGCACAAAATTGCTCCTACCAAGAAACATGTATAAGAAATCCATGGATTCTCTGCCACCCTACAGGTTATATGTGAACACATTCATTACTTTTAAGATATTTTAATAGACTCTGCCCAATGCACTATCCTGTTATTTTAGGTCTTCTCTTAATTTATTTTATGAAAACAGAAAAATAGAACATGGTTTGTTAGTTATTAATCTGAAAGGGTTTTAACAAAAGAGATAACTTGGTTATTGTATTAAAGAGAATGGCTGACAAAATCTGAATCTTTAATCGGAAGGCGGAATGGAGTAGAAAAATCTTACCTTTGCCTCGTCTAGCCTTCCAAGCGCCTTTAACAGATTTCCCAAATCACTGCGAACACAATATAGGTCCTGAAAGAAAATCGTAACATTTAAACTCAAACATCCGTAACTGCATCCATATTACCCTACATCACAATGAAGTGATAACCTGGTACGCAATTGATTGAGACTGTGTTGAACTTTAAATACTTCCAAACTCTCTGTTCTAAGATGGCTATGCGGAGGTCCAGTCATATGGTTAAGACTTATGGCTTTACTATAATCTTGCATGCCGATAAAAAATCTGCACATTTTAAGTGACATGCTGGATTCACCTTTAGTGAAGCTTTCTCCATACCAAACGTATGAAACGTGGTAATAAATTTGCAGCACCTCTTCAAATGAGATAAGTTCAAAAGTATCAACAATAGAATATGTAGTAACTTATTTTTTGTACTACAGCACACTAGCATGTCAATTCAGGCCAAAAACTGCTTACAATTGTGCTGCAGAGGGCAACTTACGGGATTATACTGAAGGGCAGTGACATAGGCTTGAACAGCTTGTTCCAAATCTCCTGCTGCCACCAGTGCCGCTGCCAAGTTGATGTAACCATCAATGAAATCTGGCTTAAGGCGTACAGCATGCCGGTAATTGTCAAGAGCCTCTTGAAGCTGTCCCCTTTCTTTGTAAACATTTCCCAAATTAGAATAGGCCTCTGCCAGCATTGGATTTTGCTTTATTGCCAATTGACTGAAATATGCAGATCTGAAACAGCAAAGAAACCATATTTGAGGACTCATCAAGGTGACAAGGTTTGGATAATTTATAATTTTTTTAGTGCATCCATAACATTTTTGCATGACATGTTCCAAGAAAAGCGTCTTCATTAGGTTTTCATGAAAACCTACAAATGAAGTCGGTCAAACCTTCGAAATTAATTATATGAAATGGCAATTATTCATTAATTCACAAGAAGCATACAAACGTACTTCTCTAGACGCCGGCATTGGAAGTGTATTGAACTGAGCAACAAAAGAACACCAGTGTTGTCCGGCTCCTGCCTCCACAGTTGCATGCAGTGTTGTTCAGATCGGTCATAGTCCCCTGCTTGGTACTCACTGTGAGCCAATTCAGCCAAACCTGAAATTATTAATCGGAAGGTATTTTTAGCTCAAACCATACGCAAGTACACCAGTAAACAGGAACTCGGGGCTACCTTTTTATAAAATAAATTCTCAGTTGATTAAAATCTTGACGTTTGTCACTTTTTGTTAGACGAACCGCAAACAAGGCATAATATTAATAAATACATTATCTTGGAGTAAGAAGCTAATATGGAAACACTAAGCTAACACTAGCGATAACACAAAATTCCTTTAACCAGGATTAAACACTTAAATGGTTAAGACAAAAGAATAAAAACACGCCGAAGTTTTTAAACATTTTTAACTTAAAAGCATGTAAGTCTTGCGCGTACGCTGTGTCAATGAACTCGTTTAATCCGCCCTAATACTTCTTAACTTTAACTGAAATTAACTTAGATGCGTTACCTGTCGAATCCGTAACAACTTGAGTCATGGTTACTGTGTGATATTCATCAAATTTCGTCCCTTTTGTCGACCTTTACCAAACACAACTTATCAAAGTCAAAATGGCGATAACTTGGCCAGACAAATTACTACTGCACTTCCGCGTTACGTCATGTCTCGCACACTCCTGATGTAGTTCTGAAGTTTCTGGGAAAAAAACCATTTCAAGACGAATAGAATTTTTGACTATTGTAGTGAGAGTATTCTATATTAGAGTCACAGGACGCTGGACAGCCTTTGGATTCACTGGAGTCCTTAAGCCTTTTCACCACTATTCACATATTTTTGCTGCGTATGAATATGAACAGGTATGCGGGGCGCTTGTTTCATGCATAAGCAGAGGATATTAGCAGAGGATATTATAATTATCCTCTTGCGGGGAAAATGATAAGGGTTAGCGTTTCATTATAGATTGGGCTCTGGTATGTACATGGTAATAGGACTGAATGGTCTGCATGTCTTCTGTGTTCAGATCATTAAAAATTTATATAAAGTGTTATCCGTTATGGTTAAGACCTGGGGTGTGGGAAGGAAGGAAAATGTTTATTGCAATCAAGCGCCCTCTAGGAACAAAATACAATCAGAAGTCCAAACACACGGCAAGCTAAATAACTACAATTACAGTCTATACTTAAAGAGCTACTCTTCTACAAATGGGCTATATTGTATACAGAAGTTGTCTTGTTGCAGGTCATGACGGATCCCCCACACTGTGGATAGGAAAGATATAATCTGATAATTCTTGATTCTATGTCTTAGATGTCTATTTTGGGTAGACCATTTCCTAGCTGCCTCTTAGAAAACGACTGCTCAATAAATTCTGCTGTTAATTTATCGATATCTTTATCCAATGTTAAATGTAGTCTGATCCTGATTTTGTCCTTCAAGTCACCTAGCTAGGGTAAAATCTGGTAGGACAGCTGAATTGCCATTTGATTTCCTATTAGTGTCTGAGGCTAATATAGTACCTATAGGGGTCTATCTCTAAAGGTCTGTCAAGTGTTGAGGGATAAGAAAGGGTTAATGAAAATTATAGTAGGGAAATCCATTTGCACTATGTGCACACCGTGTCCACCACAATCACGCCCGAAAAATCCAAGACAGTACACATACCATACCATTAAGGATACATGGCAGCTTTTGGTCAAGAATGTTTGTGCTGAATGTGTGCAGTAATTTTTTAAAACATTTTATCCCACAAAATACAGTGAAAAGTCGCTCTATATCGAAAATCGCCCCCAGGGTGTGTTATGACCAAGGGAAGTCCCATTCCAAATATGAAACCCATCCATGAAAATTTGCCACTGCTTGATGTAAATTTGTCCAGGCTAGGCATGCAGCGGCAAAATAAAAAAAAATCAGAAGAAAAACTCAGATGAAAGCATAGACACCTCATCCTATGGATGGGTACCTAATTAGCTTAAATTATGGTCTTCATTCAGAGAATCTACCAATGAAGGGAATGTACCAATTTTGTGGCAGAATGATATCTATATCGATTACCATTTGCTAAGGTCTGAACATATTTATGTAGGTCTGATGCTAAAGGTAGCATATTATGCATGAATCACATATGTCAGAGATAGAAAATAGCCTGCTTGTTAACAACAGTCATACCCTGTTCTTCATTTGCAGACAACTAAAAAAAAAGGCCTGTTAGCTAACAAAAACAACCATCCCTTTTTTTTTCATTTGTAGACAACTAGACCCTATGCCACCTGCAAAATACCGGAAACACCAGTCCAAGACTAACTTTTGGGAGGGAACCCAGAACCAGAACGACTGCATGCCTCTCCAAGAGTAGCCTAACTCCATCAGGCGATTGTGGATCCGCTATGACCGCTAGCGCTGGCTCCCCCAACAAACAGGCCGCAGTCATAACGTAGCGCACCAAAGACTGATGGCATTAGGCTATCCGCTTCTCTAGTGCAGGGTGAGCCTAATCACCGAAATTAACTGAGAAATACCGAGTACAACCGAGAAACACATAGGATTGCATGTCATTCCATATGCAAGCATGCATATGGAATGAGAGGGAACAATAAATCAATTAACTTTATCGACTGTAGTATGCTATAGCTATTATGGAAGCTTTGTTAAGATATGTGGATTGTAATCCACAACTAATAATTAAGGAATGTGTTGCGCATGTTACTAATGCTGGTGTTTGTTGTTCCCCTTTCTTATGATGTCTCTTTACTTACGTCTTTTTAGTAGTGCGACTACGATTTTATCTTTAATATAAGCAGATCTGATCTGTAGATAATATATATATATATATATATATATGATTTTCTCCAATCCTAGGCTACTGCATACGTACAGATCAAGGGTATATTAAAATTTTATATTCAAAACTTACAAGGCATTTCTGTTCGAACATGTTGCAAACTTTTCC